>Ga0182742_1001776_pt1 | contig 26138 bp, 24 predicted proteins | sample eDN5th37CBELigMG_FD_128880 | JGI IMG/M metagenome (GOLD analysis project Ga0182742, IMG submission 128880) | Enriched Miracle-Growth compost microbial communities from Emeryville, California, USA - eDNA 5th pass 37_C BE-Lig MG (version 2)... ...
CAATATTTCATACAAATGCATTGAAGAGAAGAGTAGATGAACGGTTTCTTTCACAGAGAGCTCCGTCAGCTGAGAAGGGGCAAAGAAGGTTTATCGAAGAAAGTCTCAGAGCAGCGCGCCGGAACCGCGATCCGGAGATGGTGCGACAGGAGCTCCTGTTATAGAGCTAGAGTATAAGCATTCTTGTGAGAATGCCGTACTTGAAGAGGCGGATGCGGCGACGCATCTGCGAACCTAGGGTGGTACCGCGAGCAAATCTCGCCCCTAAGATTAAATTCTTGGGGGTGGGATTTTTTAGTGTTTGCACAACTTCGCACAACACGCAATGATAGAACATAAGGTACACCAGCAAATCATGAATTCATTATTTATATAGAATTTTCTGAGAAAGGATAGGATTTATAGATGACACAGAAATTGAAGGTCGGCATTGTCGGCGGAACGGGCATGGTAGGACAGCGTTTCGTTCAATTGTTGGATCAACATCCTTGGTTTGAGGTTGTCGCGATTGCGGCGAGCGCCGGATCTTCGGGCAAAACCTATGAAGAAGCCGTACAGAACCGTTGGAAGATGGCGGAGCCGATTCCTGCAGGCGTGCGGAATATTGTCGTACAGGACGCTTCTAAGGTAGAAGAGGTGGCAAGCGGCGTCGATTTTATTTTCTGCGCGGTTGAAATGAAGAAGGATGAGATTCAAGCGCTTGAGGAAGCTTATGCAAAGACGGGCACGCCGGTCATCTCGAATAACTCGGCACATCGTTGGACGCCGGACGTGCCGATGGTCATTCCGGAAATCAATCCGCAGCACTTGGCGGTGATTGAAGCGCAGCGGAAGCGTCTTGGCACGTCTACCGGCTTTATTGCCGTGAAGCCGAACTGCTCGATACAAAGCTATGTTCCGCAGTTGAACGCGTTATTGGATTTTGGTCCGACGAAGGTCGTTGCGACGACGTATCAGGCGATTTCCGGCGCGGGCAAGAGCTTTGCGGATTGGCCGGAGATGGTGGACAACGTCATTCCTTATATCGGCGGCGAGGAAGAGAAGAGCGAGCAGGAACCGCTCCGCATCTGGGGCAGCGTATCCGGCGGCGAGATCGTGAAAGCGAGCGCGCCGTTGATTACGACGCAGTGTATCCGCGTTCCGGTCACAGACGGTCACTTGGCGGCGGTATTCGTCTCCTTCGAGAAGAAGCCGTCGAAAGAAGAGATTTTGGCCCGTTGGCGCGAGTACCGCGGCCGTCCGCAAGAGCTTGGCTTGCCGAGCGCGCCGAAGCAATTCATCACGTATTTTGAAGAAGAGAACCGTCCGCAGACGGGTCTGGATCGCGACATTGAACGCGGCATGGGCGTTTCCGCGGGACGCTTGCGCGAGGATTCCTTGTACGATTACAAATTTGTCGGCTTGTCGCACAACACGCTGCGCGGCGCCGCCGGCGGCGCGGTGTTGATCGCCGAATTGCTGAAAGCCGAAGGATATATTCAACCGAAGTAAGTTAACTTGCGGTTTGGCCGCTCCGATCGATGGTTGGTCGGGGCGGTTTTTTTGTTGTTAGGAAAGTCTGCTTCTTGTTTGTTAGCCAATTGTCCTTACTTGTAAATTCGGGCTTACAAAATAGCACAGAACCCTAACAAAAAATCGCAAATAAAATGTGGCGAATTATTTAGGTTAGCTATACAATATAAATAAATTCCATTACGAAGGAGGCTCGACCCCATGGATGCCGAAGCGGAGCAGTTCGCGTATTATTTGCATTCGATTCACCGATATTTGCGGAACAGCGCGTTCGCGCATAACAGCGACACCCTGACGCGGGTTCAATGGATGATGCTGAGACAGCTTCACCGCAATGGCGCGATGACGATTGGAGCAATGGCGGAGCATCTGGCGGTTCGCCCCTCAACGATGTCGCAGATGGTGGATCGACTCGAAAAGCTCGACTTCGTCACGAGAAAGCAAGATCCTCAGGATGCTCGTGTGAAGCAGATCCTATTAACGGAACTCGGAAAAGATATTATCGAGAAAACAGAACGGAAGTGGATGGAGTCGCTTGCGGAGCCGTTCAGCCACTTGAACCCGGAAGAACAGGCGACGTTAGTCCGCTTAATGAAGAAGCTTTCGGACCGCTTGCCGAGCAGGGGGGAATCATAGAACGATGCCATACGGAAAATATATTAAGAAGTATTGGAAGGGCTTTCTTCTGGCGATTCTCTTCCTAAGTTTAGAGGCTGGAGCGGACTTAATGATGCCGACATTGCTTGCGGATATTATCGACGAAGGCGTAGCCGCCAAAAACTTGGATTTTGTTCTCCGGATGGGCGGCTTGATGCTGCTGATCACGGCCGCAGGGGCGATTGCCGCTTCCATGCGAAACGTCATCGCGGTGCATGTGTCGCAGAAATTCGCCGCGGAGCTGAGGAGCGATCTGTTCCGGAAAATTCAATCGCTCTCCTTCGAAAACATCGATAAATTCGAGAAAGCCTCTCTTGTCACAAGAATGACGAACGATATTACCGTGGTGCAAAACTTCGTCACCGGCCTGATGCGAATTTTCGTCAAAGCGCCGATGGTGGGCGTTGGCGCGTTAATCCTCGCCGTTCGGTTAAATCCGAACTTGTCCATTGTGTTTCTTGTCGTCGTTCCCATTGTAGCGACACTTGTAGCGATCAATATGAAAATCGGCTTTACCCGGTTTATGCGGGTGCAGAAGTCGTTGGATAAGGTGAACAGCGCCGTTCGGGAATATTTGTCGGGCGTGCGCGTCGTGAAGGCGTTCAACCGGTTTGATTTCGAAACGGAGAAGTTTCAACGGACCAACGAAGAGCAGCGCTCGACGATGGTGCATGCGATGCGGGCGATGGCTATTTTTAACCCGGCGATTATGCTTGTTGTGAATTTAGGCGTCGTCGCGATTCTATGGATCGGCGGGATGTGGATCAACTCCGGAGCGATGGGCAGCAATCAAGTGGGCGAGCTGGTCGCTTTCATAAACTACATGACACAAATTTTGTTCGCGCTCATGATGCTTTCGATGGTGTTTACTATGTTCGTGCGGGCGCGTGCCTCGGCGCTTCGGATCGGGGAAGTGTTTGGGCAAGTCAATCAGATGACCTGGACAAATGATTCGAACAAAGGCGTTACAGAAGGCGGAATTACGTTTGATCGGGTGGAGTTCGCCTATGCGGGCACGAGCGGGTCTCCGGTGCTGAAGAACATCTCCTTCGAGGTTCGTCCCGGAGAGACCGTCGGCATGATCGGCTCCACCGGTTCCGGGAAAACAAGCCTTGTCTCTCTTATCCCGCGGTTCTACGACCCGACAGCGGGTACCGTGCGGATTGACGGGAAGGACATTCGCGATATGGACCCGGCTGTGCTGCGGGAGAAGATCGCGATCGTGCCGCAGAAGAGTGTGCTGTTCTCCGGCACCATACTGGAAAATATCCGCTGGGGCAATGAAGCCGCCACCGAGGAAGAGGTGGAGCTTGCCGCAAGGATGGCGCAGGCGCATGAGTTTATCAGCGGCCTGCCGGAAGGGTATCATTCCAGGCTCGGACAGCAAGGCGTCAATTTGTCCGGCGGACAGAAGCAGCGGGTCTCTATTGCGAGGGCACTGGTGCGCAAGCCGCGCATCTTAATTTTGGACGACTGCACGAGCGCTGTGGATACGGCGACAGAGACCAAAATTAAGGAAGCGCTGAAGCAGTATTCTGCGGATTTGACCTGTATTATGATCGCACAGCGCATTACCTCCGTCATGGATGCCGACAAAATTATCGTCATGGATTTGGGCGAGGTCGTCGGCGTCGGCACTCATGAGTCGTTGATGAAGGATTGTAAGGTGTATCAAGAAATCTTCCAATCCCAGATCGGAAAGGAGCTGTACGCCAATGTCCAGAGCAAATGATGATGTGCATCAGAGACCCGGCGGTCCCGGATTTGGGCCTCCCGGGCGGCCGGGAGGGTTCGGCGGTCCCGGCGGCCCGCATGCGCGCGGCCCTGTCGTCAAGCCGAAAAACTTCCGCGCGACGATGCAGCGGCTTTGGTCGTACTTCGGCCAGGAGCGGAAGCTGCTTGCGATGATTGCGGGGTTTGTGGCGCTCAACGCGGTACTGACCGTGGCGGGGCCGTACTTAATCGGGGTCGCGGTGGATTCGATTGAGCTTGGGCGTATGAGTTATCTCGGGATAATCATTTTAGCGCTGATTGGGACGTATTTGGGGGAAGCCTTTTTCACATTCTCTCAAGGATGGTTAATGGCGGGCTTATCGCAGCGGGTCGTCATGAATCTGCGCGGGTCGCTCTTTGAGAAGCTGCAGAAGCTGCCGCTCTCCTTCTTCGATTCGCGCCCGCATGGCGAGGTCATGAGCCGCTTGACGAACGATATCGATAACGTCAGCAACTCGATCTCCCAATCGACCATTCAGCTTATGTCCGGCGTGATCACGATCATCGGATCGCTCGTGATGATGCTGGTGCTGAGCCCGTTGCTCACGCTTGCTGCGCTTGTCACCGTGCCGCTTGTGTTTTTGCTTGCGCGCACGATTACGAAACGCACAGGCAAGCTGTTTAAAGCGCAGCAGGCGCACCTCGGCGAGTTGAACGGGCATATTGAAGAGACCATCTCCGGGCAGATGATTGTCAAAGCCTTCAACCACGAGGGCAAATCAATCGAGCAGTTCGAGGAAGTGAATGAAAAGCTGTATCAGTCCTCGGTGAAAGCGCAGGTCTGGTCCGGGTTTATGATGCCGCTGCTCGGCGTGATCAACAACATCGGCTTTGTGGCGATCGCTCTTGTCGGCGGATTATTGGCCGTGAATGATATTGTCACAGTCGGCGTCATCGCCAGCTTCGTCGGCTATTCGCGGCAGTTCGTGCGTCCGCTGAACGAGATGGCGCAAATCTATAACGTGCTGTTGTCCGGCGTGGCCGGCGCGGAGCGGGCGTTCGAGGTGCTCGACGAGAAGGAAGAGGTTCCCGACCGTCCCGGCGCTGTGCCGCTGGAGAACCCTCGGGGGCACGTCGTATTTGAGGATGTCAGCTTCGGTTACCGGGAGGACGTCCCGATCTTGAAGCATGTGAATTTCGAGGCGCCGCAGGAAAGCAGCACCGCTCTAGTCGGGCCGACGGGCGCGGGCAAAACAACGATCGTCAATTTGTTAACGCGCTTCTATGACGTCACCGGCGGCCGCATCTTGATCGACGGGCGCGACATCCGCGATTATACGCGGGACAGCCTGCGGTCGGCCTTCGGCATCGTGCTGCAGGATACGTATTTATTTTCGGGGACCATTAAGGAAAATATTAAATATGGAAAGCCGGATGCTACCGACGAGGAGGTCGTTGCGGCAGCCCGGCTCGCCAATGCGGATGTGTTCATTCGGCGCTTGCCGAAGCAATATGATACCGAGCTGTCCGAGAATGGCGGCAACCTGAGCCAAGGCCAGCGGCAGCTGCTGGCGATCGCGCGGGTGATCCTGTCGCAGCCGTCGATCCTGATTCTGGACGAGGCGACAAGCAGCATCGACACCCGTACGGAGCTGCATATTCAAGAGGCGCTGCTTGCGCTGATGCAGCACCGGACCAGCTTTATCATCGCGCACCGGCTGAATACGATCCGTGACGCGAATACGATCATGGTCATTGCCGGCGGGGAAGTGGTGGAGAAGGGCAGCCACGAAGAGTTGATTGCTTCCGGAGGGCGGTACCACGAAATGTTCTATAACCAGTTTAAAAACATCGCGATGTGACATGCGGCTTTGTCGGTGCTATGCTTCTTATATTAGGCGAATTTATCCATAGAAAGAGGAGATCTCTATGACGTTGAACAAACAACCGGTACAAACCAACAATGCCCCGCAAGCGATCGGCCCGTATTCGCAGGCCGTCAAATTTGGCAACCTGCTTATTACCTCCGGACAGCTCGGCATCGATCCTGCAACAGGTGCCATCCCGGCAACGATCGAAGAGCAAACCCGCCAATCCTTAGAAAATGTGAAGGCAATCGTCGAAGCTGCGGGTGCCAGCATGGACCAAGTGGTGAAGACGACTGTGTTTCTGAAGGACATGAATGACTTCGCTACGGTGAACGGGATCTATGCGCAGTACTTCTCCGAGCCATACCCGGCACGCAGCGCCGTAGAGGTCGCCCGCCTGCCAAAGGACGGTTTGGTGGAGATCGAGGTTATGGTACAGCTGCAATAACGCAGCCGCAACCGCCGCTTAGGACTCATCTGAGTCCTAAGCGGTTTTTTGTTTGCGGCGCGCCCAGCTGCACCAGCCACGGACCCACTTCACCCGGAGAAGCCCCGTCCGCCGCACGAATGTTGCACAATGCTTCAACAACGTTGCAAGTTGCAACGAAATAAGAGCATTGTGCAACAAAACGCACCTGCCGGCCTGTGTGAAACCCTCTTCCGCCGTCCGATTGCAGCACAATGCTTCAAATCTGTTGCACCGTGCAACAAAATAAGAGCATTGTGCAACATGAAACCTTAAGTGATGTCGGTATAGCCAAAAAGTGGAGTGGAAGTAGCTAGAAAGTGGCACCACCGTGACCAAGTGGCGGTTGAGGGGTGCTGGGAAAGGTGTCGCGCGGATGGAAGTGGTGCCGGTGTGGCCAGAAAGTGGAGTGGGAGTAACTAGAAAGTGGCAGCGCCGTAGCCAAGTGGCGGTTAAGGGGTGCTGGGAATGTGTCGCAGAGGCGCTGGGAACAGGAAGCCAACGGGCTGCGGGAAGGGACGGAGCACGAAAAAAAGGCACTCCGAAGGTACGGCGAGAAAAGCCGCGATCAATCGGAGTGCCTCGCACATGTCACTGTGCCTGAACGTACATTTCGCCAAGGATTTCTTTCTGATCATATGAAATCCCAGACAACTGCTCACGGACAAAGCCCTCAACCTCAGCTTGGTCCAAATCATACAGTACCTCAATTTCCTTTGAGAACAGCAAGCCTTCTTGGGCCAACAACCGCAACAATGGAGGCACGTCCTTCGCTTTCGGTTCCTCGCCCAACACTTGCGCAAGACCTTGAACGTATTGCTCCAACTGGCGAGTGCCGACGATTTTGACGCCCTTCTGCTCCTCGTTCACCATAATGATCGTCGGGAAGCCGCGTACTCCCAGCGAGCCGGCGAGGGCGAAATCCTCCTCCAGCAGGCGCTGCGCTTCGTCCGTCCCCGCTTGGCCGACTATTGCAGCCCCATCGAAGCCTAAGCCGTTCACAATCTCCGTCAGCACCGCATCATCCCCGATATTCCGGTTGAACGCGAACAATTGCTCACGAGCGCGACGCAGAAATCTCCCCGCGGCTTCATCCCCATGCAGCTGTTGTACAACCTTAAACACGCGGGAAGGAATAAAGGAGGATTGCACAGGATCCGACAGCCATAGGGAGCCGTCGATCGGCATGCGGGAGTGCTCGCCGACTTCTCTCCAATGGCCGGCCACATCGGCAGGACCGTTGATGCCGTTCTTAACATCGGCAAACCCGTCCCAAGACGGAAGCAAACCGCCCATCACCGTCCGAACGTTGAAGTAGTGGCCGTATTGCTTCTCCAAACGGCGGAGCGTCGGTTCAAGCGCCCAGCAATGGGAGCAGATCGGATCCGTCACGTAATACAGCGTGATCGTCTTCTTCGGCTGCGTCAAGTCGATAAGCCCTATCGAAGCATCGTCGGATACCTCCCCGCAAATCCCTGTAGTTAGATCGCACACCATTTTGAAATTAGTCACGTTGGTTCCTCTCCTCATCTAGTTTGTATTGTTGAGCCCACTGTTGGATCGGTTGAAGAGCCGCTGTCAGCGCTTCGCCCTTGGGCGTTAAATGATAGGATACGGATACCGGGGTAGTTGCCGTTACGGTCTTCTCGATCAACCCCAATTCGATCAGCTCTGTCAGCTTTAATGACAGAGCTCTGGGGGTAATCTCAGGCAAATCCCGTTTCATTTCCGAAAAATGAGCTGCACCGTCCGGACAAAGCGACAAATAATGCAGGATCAGCCCGTTCCACTTCTTTCCCAAGATTTCGAATGAATACTGCAAGTAAGGGCAAACTTGAATCATACGCACCACCTCTTGCTTACAATGTTACATTGGTATAATAAATATATCAAGTATAAAATTTATATCAAACAAATAAAATACGAACGATGTTTAAGAATTTTGATAATAACATTCGCCAATGAATCGAATTCTTTTGACAAGTCCATCGGAATCAACTAGGATATTTAATTGAGTGGTCTTATTTATAGATAGGGGAGAGACAACGAATCATGAAAAAGAGAACATGGCTTGTGTTGCTCACTGCTGTGATGGTAGCGTTCCTTGCGGCGTGCGGCAACAGTGCAAACAACGGATCGGAAGCGCCGAATGCTTCCGGAAACGAGACAACAGAAGACGTGAAGCGCATTGCGCTCGTGCTTCCTGAGAAGATGGGCGTCAACCCGTTCTTCACGTTAATGGATGACGGCTTGCAGAAAGCGGCTCAAGACTTTGGCGTTGAAGTAAAGACGATCGAATCCACTGACCCGGCTGCGATTGAGCAAAACCTTCGCTCCGCTGTTGCGGAAGGGTACGATCTGATTATTACGGCAACATTCCAGATGGAAGACGCGTTGAAGATCGTCGCAACGGAAAACCCGGATACGCCTTTCGCTATCATTGATACCGTAGTCGACCTGCCGAACGTTCGCAGTGTTGCATTCCGTGAGCATGAGGGCGCATATTTGCTCGGCGCGGCTGCCGGTCTTGCAACGAAGACGAATGTCGTCGGCAACGTCGTAGCGCTGGACATTCCGCTCATGCATAAATATATGACAGGCTTTGAAGAAGGCGCGAAAGCGGTCAATCCTGATGTTCAAGTTCTAAAGAATTATGTCGGCAGCTTCACAGACCCGGCGAAGGCGAAGGAGCTTGCTCTGCTGCAGCATTCCCAAGGCGCGGACTTCATCGCAGGGATGTCCGCGGTTGGTGACCTTGGTGTGTTCGAAGCGGCGAAGGAACAAGGCTTCTACGCTTCCGGCCAAGATACGGACCAAACCGTCGTCGATCCGGAACACGTTGTTCTTTCTCAATTGAAAGGGACGGACGCCGTTACTTATGAAACGGTGAAGGATTTCGTAGAAGGCAACTATACCTTCGACGTTCGTGATTACGGTTTGGCGGAAGGCGGCGTAGGCCTCACTTTCGTAACCCATGAAAGCGAAAGCCCGCTTAGCGAGTTCATCGGCCAAGAGAACATTGATAAGCTGAAGCAAATTGCTGAAGATATCATTGCCGGCAAGATCCAAGTTACGAACGCGATGGCGCAATAATCAGCTTCGAAATGGACCGGCTGCTTACCATAAGCAGCCGGTTTTTCCGCTTAAACTAGGCATGGGAAGGAAGGAACCATTGCATGCTGCTCCAAATGGACAAAATAACAAAGAAATACGGGGAGTTCTATGCAAACCGCGAGATCGATTTCTCCCTGGATAAAGGTGAAGTGCATGCCGTAGTAGGAGAGAATGGAGCGGGAAAGACGACATTGATGCGGATGCTGTACGGGATGGAGCAGCCTACGTCCGGTACGATCCGGCTGCATGGCAAAACAATCGCTTTCAACAGTCCGCTTGACGCGATTCGGAGCGGCATCGGCATGGTGCATCAGCATTTCATGTTGTTTCCTTCTTTTACGGTTGCGGAAAATATCGTCATCGGCAATGAGCCGTCTAAGATCGGAACGTTTGACCGCAAGCAGGCTGCGCGCATTGTTGAACAATTAAGCGAGAAATACGGGATGAAGGTAGATCCGTGGGCTGTCGTCGGCGAATGCTCTCCCGGGATCCAGCAGCGCGTAGAGATTCTCAAGGTGTTGTATCAAGGGGCCGAAATTATTATTTTGGACGAGCCGACAGGGGTCCTGACGCCGATCGAGGTCGGCGAGCTGTTGGAGGCAATCAAGCAGCTCAGGAAGCAGGGTAAGAGCTTTATCATCATCAGCCATAAGCTGCATGAAGTGCTGGATGTGGCTGACCGAATTACCGTACTGCGCGACGGCAAAGTTACAGGCATGGTCGGTAAAGAAGAAACCGACGTGAACCATCTTTCCCGGCTGATGGTCGGCCGCGAGCTCGTGGAGCTCGAGAAGAAGCCGGTTCAGCGCGGTGACAAGGTGCTAGAGGTAACAGATGTGACGCTGCGCGGCAACAAAGGAAAACATATATTAGATCATGTCAGCTTTGATGTGTACGGCGGGGAGATCGTCGGCATCGCGGGCATTTCCGGCAATGGACAATCTGAGCTGCTGCAAATCATTGCGGGGCTGCAACAAGCGGATTCGGGCCGAGTCGCTGTGAACGGAACGGATACGAAAAATAAAAACACCCGGCAAATCCGCGAGCAAGGCTTGGCGCATATTCCGGAGGATCGTTATATTTGGGGCGCGAACCGCAGCGCCTCGGTGTTGGATACGGGTCTCATGGGCCACCATCGGAAACTGCAGAAGGGCGGATTCTTAGACTTTAAGCGCGTCCGCAGCATGGTGTCGGAATGGATTGCGAAATATTCGATCAAGGCGGGCGATTCGTTATCCACCACCTCGCAGTACTTGTCCGGCGGTAATCTGCAAAAGCTGATCGTGGCAAGGGAGCTTGCGCAAGGCACACCGTTTCTCATTGCGGCGGAACCGACGCGGGGCGTCGATATTGGAGCGATGGAGACGATCCACACGGAGCTGCTGAATAAGCGGGATTCCGGAGCAGGGATTCTGCTTGTCTCGTCGGAGCTGACGGAAATCTTAAAATTATCGGATCGGATTCTTGTCATGTACGAAGGCAAAATCGTCGGCGAATTGACGGCGAAGGAAGCCACGGAAGAAAAGATCGGACTGCTGATGGCGGGAGGAGCGTAAAAACCTATGAATCGATTCAATAAAATATTGTCCCCTCTCCTGCAGCCGCTCGCCGCAATCCTTGTCGGCCTGATCGCCGGTGCTATTGCCATCGCGATTGCCGGCGGCAATATTGTAGAGACCTATTCGGAGATGTGGAAAGGCGCTTTCGGAGGCTTCTACTTTCTTACCAACACGCTTGCGAGGGCAACTCCGATCATGCTGATCGCCCTTGGCGTCGCCCTAGCTTTCCGCTCCGGCTTCTTCAACTTAGGCTCCGAAGGGCAAATGGTCATCGGTGCGATCACCGCTGCAGTCATAGGCTTGTACATGCCGGGACCGGGCTGGCTCGTCAGCACCGCTGCGATCATCGCCGGAGCGGTTGCCGGCGGGCTGTGGTCCGCGATGGCGGGCTTTTTCGATTACCGGTTCCGGGTGAACCTGCTGATTTCAACATTGCTGCTCAACTATGTCGTCGTATTGTTCGCCAGATATTTGGTGTCCTACCCGCTGAAGGACCGCACCGGTTCCGCGGGCCTCAACCAGACGCCGATGCTGGACGCAAGCGTATGGCTGCCGAAGCTGTTCAAAGGGATGCCTCTACACCTTGGCTTTATATTTGCCGTGATCGCTGCGGTCTTGCTGTACATTTTATTGAAACGCACGGTTATGGGCTACGAAATGCGCATGATCGGCGGCAATCCGCTGTTCGCCGTGTACGGCGGTGTGCGCAGGGGTTCGATGATGATGACGGCGATGCTGTTCAGCGGCGCCTTCGCCGGCTTGGCCGGTGCCGCGGAGGTGCTCGGTACGCAGTACCGGTACCTTGACGGCGCGCTGTCCTCCGCGGGTTACGCGTGGACAGGCATTATGGCGGCGCTTCTCGCCAACAGCCATCCAATTGGAACCGCGGTTGCGGCGATATTCCTGGCGGCGTTGGAAACCGGCGCCATGGGCGTTGAAAGGAATACCGAGGTCCCTTTAGAGGTGGGAGACATCATTCAATCCGTACTCATCTTGTTTATTTCCGCCAGATTGACCTATAGCTTCATTAAACGCAGAAAGGGGCAGAATACCGATGGAACAGCTGTTTGATCTTGCGTTGCTGAATACGGCCATCCGGGTTCTTACTCCGATTCTGCTGGCGGCTCTGGGCGGGGCGTTGTGCGCTCGGGTAGGACTCTTTAATGTGGGTCTCGAAGGATTTATGTTGCTGGGAGCATTTGCGGCTGTGGTGGGGAATCATTTTCTGCAAAATGTATTTCTCGCGGTTGTATTTGCTATTGTCGTTTGCATGTTGTTCTCTCTTCTGTTCGCTTACGTCAGCATAAATCTCAGGGCGAATGTTATTATCGTCGGGATTGCGATGAACGCGCTGGCCGCCGGTGTGACGACCTTCAGCCTGCGGGCCATCTTCGATGTGAAAGGCGCGTTCTACGACAGCAAGATGGTCGGCTTGCCGAAGTGGAATATTCCAATCATTCAGGATATTCCGGTCATCGGCCAGATTTTCTCAGGGCATAGCCCGCTTGTATACTTAGCGTTCTTCTGCGTCGCTTTGATCTGGTTTTATTTTTACCGTACCGTCAGCGGCTTCCGTTTTCTTGCTTCGGGGGAAAATCCGCTGGCCGCATCCAGCGTGGGACTGCCGGTACGCCGTTACCAATACGGGGCCATTCTTGTGAGCGGTGCCCTGTGCGCATTGGCCGGCGCTCAGCTGTCCCTCGGCCAAGTGACGATGTTTACTGAGAATATGACCGCAGGACGCGGCTTTATTGCCCTTGTCGCGACCATGCTCGGACAGAGCGGCCCGCTCGGCGTCATGGGTGCAAGCTTCCTGTTCGGGTTCATGGATGCGTTAAGCATTCGGTTCCAAGGCTTGGCCTTGCCGACACAGTTTACAGATATGCTCCCTTATGTCGTAACGATTCTGGCGATGTTCTTCTTCAAAGACAAATCGTTCATGCAGGAAGCGCAGAAACAGGGAACGAGCTCGAGATAAGGAAGGTAGGTGGAGAGAAAGATGCATATGAAAGCGGACCGGCTGAAGAAAACGAAACCGGCGCCTTTAACGAACCTGACCGAGGAGCAGCGCGCGAAGCTGCCCCCGGGACAGGCGCTGACCGATAAGTTTCCGATTCTACACGAGGGCGAAGTGCCGCAATATGACATGTCGACCTGGACGCTTGAGGTGTTTGGAGAGGTAGAGGAGCCGCGCACGTTCACTTATGACGAGCTGATGGCGATGCCGACGGTGAAGGTGAAGACGGATATTCATTGCGTCACCCGCTGGTCGAAGTTCGACACGGAGTGGGAAGGGATCTTGTTCCGGGATTTCTTGTCTTACTTTAAGGTGAAGCCGGAAGCGAAATACGTCATGTTCCATGCGGACCCCGATTACGACACGAATGTGCCGCTGGAGGATTTGATGCGCGATGACTGCTTGCTCGCCTACAAGTACGACGGTAAGCCGCTGACCGAGAAGCATGGCTACCCGCTGCGCACCTTCGTGCCGCACCGCTATTTCTGGAAGAGCGCGAAGTGGATTCGGAGGATCGAGTTCATGGCGGAGGATCGGCCGGGCTTCTGGGAGCGCAACGGCTTCCATAACGAGGCGGATCCGTGGAAGGAGCAGCGGTTCTCGGGCGAGGATCTGCCGATTCCGGAAGATGAATGGACAAGAAAGGACTACGATTAATCATGTTTATGCCGATATTGAAAGTGAATGCTGAAGATATCTCTGAGTTCGCGATCGTCTGCGGCGATCCGTTCCGCGCGGAGAAGATTGCCGGCAAGCTGGAGGGCGCGCGGGAGCTTGCGTTTAGCCGGGAGTACCGCACCTTCACAGGTACATATCGCGGCGTACCGCTCGCCGTCGTGAGCCACGGGGTCGGTTCCCCGGGAGCCGCCGTATGCTTTGAGGAGCTGATCCGCGCCGGGGCGAAGACGATCATCCGCGTCGGCACGGCGGGCGCTTATCACGCAGATACGCCGGCGGGCAGCTTGATTGTGAGCACCGCTGCGATCAACACCGTCGGTTTGACCCGGCAGATTGTGCCGGAAGGCTACCCGGCGGTGGCGGACGGCGAAGTGGCGGATGCGCTGTACCAAGCGGCTCTGGCTACGGAAGGTGTCGTGCGCAAAGGAATCACCGTCACGCTGGACGTGTTTTTCGCAGGCGTGAAAGAAATCCCGCATAAGCAGTATAAAGCGGCAGGCGCGCTCGGCGTCGAGATGGAGATCGCCGCACTGTACGTCATCGCGTCGCTGCGCGGCGTTCGCGCCGGCGCGATCCTCGCGACGGACGGCTTCGCGGACTCGGACCTGGCGGCGGAATACGACCCGAATACGGACGTCGTCGCGAAGGCCGTTGAACGTGAGATCCACGTTGCGCTTGAAGCGATCGCAAAGCTGGCGGCGAAATAAGAACAGAAACAAGGCGGTCCCCCGCAGTAGTTGAGAACTACCCGCGGGGGACCGCTTCGTTGTAACGGAACTGGGCGACCTTATTTGCTATATTTTTGCGAGAAAATTTTTCTAACGGAACTCAATGCCGTTATTTGCGTATTTCGACGGTAATCCTACACGAAATGTGGACAATAACGGCTCTCAGTTCCGTTAGATTTCCCCAATGGCGATTTTCAGCTGAATAACGTCTTTCAGTTCCGTAAGGAGCCCTGGCCCAGTGCTAATTAATATTGCGCAAGCTCGTATCGGCTTCCTTCAAATTGTCCAGACTCGCGCGGTTGTTTCGCAGAAGCGATTCCAGCGTCGCCGACAGCTGCTCCAGCGTCGCGGACATCTCCTGGCTGATGGACGCCAGATTGCCTGTCGATTCGGCGATGGAATTTGAGGAGGCGCTGACGCTGCTCATTTGCCGGCCTAGTCCTTGCGCCACCGCATTAAGCTGCTCCACGGCCTTCGTGATGGAGTCGAAAGAGAGCATCGTCTGATGCGAAATATCGTTGACCCGCGCCATGTTCCCTTCCATCTGTCTCAATTTCTTCCTCGTCAATTCCGATTGCGTCAAGAACTGCTCCAGCTGCTTCGAGATCCGCGTCGCTTCTTGTGCCGTCATATCCGACAGCTTGCGGATTTCCGAAGCAACGACGGCGAAGCCTTTGCCATGCTCGCCGGCGCGGGCGGCTTCAATACTGGCGTTCAAGGACAGCAGATTCGTCTGGCTTGCGATGTCTTGAATCGTCGCGCTGATCCGGCTCGTCTCCGCCAGCTGTTGAATCAGCTGCTCCGTCTCTTCCCCTACAGATTGGATCGCCGCGTTAAACTCCCGATTCGCATCCGACATCATATCCATGCTCTGCTTGCCGGCGATCGAACGCTGGGCTCCCTCAGCCGACTCCCGCAGCAGCTTGTCCACGGACAGAGACATCTCCTGAATGAGGTGATTCATCGTCTGAATCGACTCATTGATCGACACGGTCGAATCGACCTGCTCCGCCGAGCCGCGGGAAATTTCTTGGAACGCGGTGCTCATCTCCTCGAAGGATTGGTCATTCGTTTCGATCGTGGCGGTAATTTCGCTCAGATGCTTGGATACGTCGGCAACATTGCTGATTACGTTACGTTTCTGCTCCTCCTGCTGCTGCGATATACGCAAAGTCCGCGCATTCGCGCTCTCCATGCCGGAGAACAGACGTGAAGCAAGAAAGATGACCGCGAACAACAAGACGGTAATCAATACGTACAGGAGCAGATAAGTGGGCGCATTCTGTTCGGCCGCTTGGGACGTAACTTCATCGATAAATAAAGTATGCACCAATTGGTAAAGGCCGAAGATGTTCGCAAGCACCATAGGCCATAGCTTCATAAAGACGACACTAATCACGATCATGTAAATCGTGGCCAAGAGATTCATGGGAAGATTATCGGATTGCCAGATCGTCACCGTCGAGTTGATGCCGATGCTGATCACCGCCAGGTAGCTAAGGTAATGAATTCCTTTGCGGTAAGTATGTAATAATGCGAACGCAACCACCGTCACAAATAATATCGATACCGTCAGGATTTGATTTGTCTCTCCTATTTGTCCTGACAGAAAGATACTGCTGAAGCTGGTTAAGAGCGTAAAGCATAGGACAATCAGCGCCAATAAATTGCGGACTACCATCACTCGATCTTGCACGGACAAATGAGCGTCCTTCTGTCGGGCCGCATTTTGCAGTTTTGTAAAAATCGTCATGGTGGATTTCCCTTCGTATGTAGTTAACGTCGATAATATTATAAGGGCTAATGTAGAATCCTGTCGATTCGGTTTCCTCAAAATTATGACAAAATGATAGAATAAACTCACTAGATTTGTAAGGGGATGAGAAGAAATGGTAGATCGGGTAATTCGGCTTTTCAATCTCATGAACGCGATCCAGGCGAATCCGGGAATTTCCGCGGCGGATCTCGCTTTTAAGTGCGACGTGAACATTCGAACGATATACAGAGATCTGGAACTGCTGAGCGTGATAGCACCGGTAACCAACGAGGGCCGCGGGACGGGCTATCGGTTTATGGGCAAATTTTCACAATACCCGCTCAATTTCACAGAGCAAGAGGCGCTTGCGTTCACCTTGCTGCCCTCGATGGTGGATCGGGACAAGCTGCCGCCAGGCTTCGATACGGCATACGATAAGGTGATGGCGACTCATTGGAAAGAAAAAGCTAAACAAAACTCCCTCATCGAAAACATCGCGGATATTATCCAAATGGGTACCCCGGCGTACCGTCCGGAAAATCCCAACTTCCTGCAGCAGATTATTCAAGCGATCGTGGAGCAGAGGTCCGTCGACACCGTCTATCATGCGCAATACCGAAACGAAACGACCGAGCGGCGAATCGATCCGTATTACCTCGTTCCGCGCGAGCAGCGCTTCTATCTGATCGGCTACTGCCACCTGAAGCAAACCGTCCGCACATTCCGGATCAGCCGTTTCCAGCGGGTGGAGTTGACGAATCAAAGCTTCGATAAGGGCGATTTCAACATTAGACAATATTTGAAAAATACGTGGTCCATCGAACGGGGCGACAAACAAATCACGTTCAAGGTGCGGTTCTCTCCGAAGGTAGCGCGCTATATCAAGGAGGAGGAGCTGTTCGTTCATCCGCGGATGAAGGATTTGAAGGACGGCGGCCTGTTGTTCGAGGTAACGGTGAATAACGAGAAGGAATTCGTGCAGTGGATCTTGCAATACGGCCCGAACGCGGAAATTCTCGAGCCGCATTCGGTTAGAGATCGGTTGAGACAGCAGTTGGAGGAATGGAGAAGGATGTATATTTGAAAAAAGTTCCTGCATAACCTTGACTTTAAAGCGTTTTCGCGGATATAGTTGTCTAGTCAGTTGCAAATTCCGATGAAATAAATCGGAAATAATACGCAGGAGGTACATAAGCATGGCCAGGTTCAAGTATCTTAAGTTTGTAAGTGCACTCCTATTATCCGCGGCACTTTTCTTTACTTCGTCTGCGGCATTCGCTGCGCCGGTTTCGCAAGAAGGCGTCGTGCAGTACAAGCAATTCCTGCTTGAAAAGTACGATCTCCAGTTAACGGGCGAGATCACGAAGGGCGATTTTATTCAAGCTGTGGCGGATACCGTATATCTTCAGCCGAGCGTCGATGAAGTCACGTTTACGGATGTTGCGTCCGGCGACGCGTTGTTCCCTGCCGCTGCCGCATTGTACGAGTATGGCGTACTGTCAGGACCGGCGATTCAAGCGGATCAACGGCTGACTAACGCGGTAGCCGTGTCGATCGCGGTGCGCGCTGCGGACCTGAAGGAATTGGCATACTCCTATCCGCAAGAGAAAGTAGCCAAGACGCTTGCACAGCTTCCTAAAGTGACGGATGGCTCCTTAGTAGCGCATATGGCGCAGGAGCTCGCTGCGGCGGTTGATACCGGCTTGCTGCCGGCGGAGTTCTACGCTGACTTCGAACCGCATCAAGCGGCAAGCGAGCAACTGGTGAACACCCTCCTGGGCAAAGTGCTGGAAGTGAAGGGACTTTACAAGCGCTACCTTGGCTATGTAAGCGATCCGGATATTTATTCGAAGCTTTACAACGCTTACGCGACTTCGGATGTCATGAAGGCACCGAGCCTGCAAGCGGTGATGAACGCTGGAGCAAGAGCTGGTGACCGGCTACAGCATTAAAGATTCCCGTTACGACGCGAACTTTATTCCGGAACTGTCCGTCGCGTACGGCCACTCCGACCTGAAGCATCTGATCCAATTGATCGGATTGCTGCGCAGCGAAGGCTTGGACGCGAAGGTACAGTATGAGCCGAAGACTTCCGCTTTCATTTTCCTCGCGGAGTGGGGCGACCCGGGCCCGAATGTGGAACAAATCGCGAACGGCAACTTCATCTCATATGCGAATGAATATGATGTGCAATTCGAATTCGCGTCCGCGGAAGACAAAAATAAGTTCCACGAGATCATTACAGCGTACGCGAAGAAGGATGCCGCTGATGAACCGGGCCTGATCTACGGATCCTGGTGGCAGCCGCTCTACTACTCTGAAGTAAGCGTGAACGATTTCGAAATCATCACAAACAATAAAGTGGTTGACGAGAACAGCAGCTTCTATGTGAACCCATTCTCGCTGAATGAGGATTCCGAGCATGTGGTCGAAGGCTTGAAGGCCATCGATCCGGAAACCGTCATCGTGCCGTATCAATTCTGGGTAAACAAACCGTTCTACAACTACCTGCACGGCGAAGCATTATAATATCGGCCGCAATCACCCCTGTCATCTACGGATGGCAGGGGTTGTTTTTCATTCCCAGAGATTGCATGGTATCATACGACTATGGAAATACAGTTGCTAGAAGGAGGAGCATTCCGGATGCCGCCGATCGTGCGTTTATTGTTATCATTTGCCGTTATTGTCGTTATTATTGTCGCAGGTTTTCAGATCCATTGGCTGCTCGGTGTCGGCGTAATCGCGGCCATTCTCATCTATTCGGTGTGGTCCAACCGCGCCATCATCTACGCCCAACGCGGAAACATCGCATATATGAAGGGCGACGAGGAGAAGGCGCTCGAGCACCTCGAGCAGGCATACCGGACGAAGCGCGGCAACCCGCAGCATATGGTCGGGTATGCTTACTTGCTCATTAAGAAAGGAAGGCTCGAGGAGGCAGAGAAGATTCTCAAGGACATTCTCTCCGGAGGCAAGCTGCCGGATCAAATCCGCATGCAGGCGCATGTGAATCTGGCTACGGTGTACTGGCTCCAGGGCCATCGGGAGCAATGCATCAAGCTGCTGGAGGAAGAGCAGGAGAAGCTAAAGCATACGAAGCTGTACGGAAATCTGGGTTACTACAAAATTTTGCTCGGAACCGATTACGAAGCCGCATTGGAATATAATAAAGAGGCGTATGAGTACAACGACAATGACGTTACGATTATCGACAACCTCGCCCAAAACTATTATTTCCTAGGCCGCTATGAGGAAGCGGCGGAAGTGTATGAGAAGCTGATGGAGAAATCGCCGAAGAGCGCGGATTCTTATTACTTCTATGCGCGGACGCTTAAGGAATTGGGACGCACGGACGAAGCCCGCGACATGATCAACAAGGCGCTTGACAAGCCGCTCGCCACCGTGACGCCGCTCACTCGGGACGAGGTCAAACGTCTGGCGGAAGAACTCAAGGGATGATATTTGTCATGTACCCATACTGACGTTTATGTCTCCAAAGATAGCGGGAACATTTTTTATAATGGATCTATGTAAAAAATGTTCGTATCGAGGAGGTTCCATCCCCATGAGTAATTCACCGAAGCTTGCAGAGTTAAAGAAAAGTGTAGCTCCCTATGAAGAGATCAATCATACCAAGAGTGTCATTCAAATTCTAAATACAATGGTTCCGTTTTTTCTGTTATGGTGGGCGGCTTACGCCAGCCTGTCCGTGTCCATCTGGCTTACGATTCCGATGATCGTTGCGGCTTCCGGCTTTTTGGTGCGGACGTTTATCATTTTCCATGACTGCTGCCATCAATCGTTCTTCAAGAGCCGCCGGGCCAATGACATTCTCGGCACGATTACCGGCGTATTGACGTTGGTGCCTTACCGGCAATGGAAGAACAGTCACTCGATTCACCACGCGACGAGCAGCAACCTCGACAAGCGCGGCATCGGAGACATGTGGGTGATGACGGTGGAGGAGTACGCGGAAGCGTCCCGTTGGAAGAAGCTGTACTACCGCGTCTACCGGAATCCGTTCGTGTTCCTGATCGTGGGACCGATTGCGACGTTCTTGATTGAGTACCGGTTTAACAAGAAAGGCGCAAAGCGCCAAGAGCGCATGAATACGTATGTAACGAATGCGCTGATCGCGGGATTGTACGCGTTCATGATCTGGCTGATCGGCTGGCAGGCGTTCGTCATCATCCAAGGTTCGATTGCACTGCTCTCGGGCGCGCTCGGGATTTGGCTGTTCTACGTGCAGCATCAGTTCGAAGAAACGTATTTCGAGCATGATGACGAGTGGAGCTATGTGAAAGCCGCCGTGGAGGGCAGCTCCTACTACAAGCTTCCTAAGCTGCTGCAATGGCTGACGGGCAATATCGGCTTTCATCATGTGCATCACTTAAGTCCGAAGGTGCCGAATTACAATCTGGAGAAGGCGCATGACGCAACGCCGCCGCTGCAGAAGGCGACGACGGTGACGATCGCGACAAGCCTGAAGGCTCTTCGATTCCGGTTGTGGGATGAAGCGGGCAAACGTTTCGTCACCTTCAAAGAAGCGAAGAAAATATTAGATGGCGCGAAGCCGGGGGGAGACAATCGGTTGAGAAGCGCTTAATCTTAAGGAGGACGACTCATGCAGAAGTGGCACCAGATGTTTTATAAAAACACCGGTTTAAGCCCTTACTTGTGGGTCGTCCTTTATATTCTCCCGTTTTATTTCATCTTCCGTTCATCCTCCACCGGCGAGGTTGTGCTGGGCATATTCATGATTATCGGGTTTTTCGTCTGTTATGTGCTCTCCTATCTCTCCCGCGGCTGGTTGACCTACGTGTGGGCCGGCCTGTTGATTGCCATTTCCATTACGATGGGCGTGCTGTTCGGGTACGTTTATTTTGCGTTGTTTTTGGCTTTTTTTATTGGGACGATCCAGAGGCTGGCAGGATTTATTACGTTGTACACCATTAATCTTGTGACAACGCTTGCGGTCATTAATGTGGGGCTGGTGACAAGGAATCCGGTGATGATCTCGCAGATCCCTTTTGTCCTCGTTTGTTTAATCGGTGTCATTCTGCTTCCGGTTACGACTTATAATAAGAATAGACAAGGCCGGCTCGAGGTGCAGCTGGAAGACGCGAACAAGCGCATTGAGGAATTGGTGAAGGCGGAAGAACGGCAGCGCATCGCCCGCGACCTGCATGATACGCTCGGACAGAAGCTGTCTTTGATCGGTTTGAAGAGCGACCTGGCGGGGCGCCTGATGGAGACGGAACCCGAGCGAGCCCGCGAAGAGATCGAGGATGTGCGGCAGACCGCCAGGACGGCGCTGAAGGAAGTGCGTGAGATGGTGACGAAGATGCGCGGGACCCGGATTGAAGACGAACTGTTCCGGGTGGGGCAGATGCTGAAGGCGGCGCAGATCGAGTTTGAGTGCGTGGGCGATCCGAAGGCTGCGGGAATATCATTAATTACGGAAAATGTAGTCGGCATGTGCATCAAAGAGGCGGTAACGAATGTCGTGCGGCATAGTGAAGCAACCTGGTGCGGGATCGAATTTGCGGCGACGAATACGGATTTGACCGTTAAGGTGCGCGATAACGGGATTGGCATGAAAGCGAGCGGCGGCAGTTTGAGCGGAGGCCACGGTTTGCAGGGCATGAAAGAGCGGCTCGAGTTTGTGAACGGGAGCCTGAGGATCGAATCGGGTCCGGAGGGCGGCACAAGCATCGCCATTCGGGTGCCTGTGGATGCGAGGCCGATCGTGAAGCAAGAGGAGGCGTAAGGGTTGATCCGGATTTTAATTGCGGAGGACCAGCGCATGATGCTAGGCGCGTTGGCCTCTTTGTTAAATTTGGAGAGGGATATGGAGGTTGTCGGCCGCGCGACAAACGGTGAGGAGGCGGTGCGGCTGGTCCGCGAGCTGAAACCCGATGTGTGCATGATGGATATCGAGATGCCGGGGATGAGCGGCTTGGAAGCGGCGGAGGAAATCAAGGGGAGCGGCTGCAAGGTGATTATTCTGACGACCTTTGCCCGGTCCGGCTATTTCGAGCGCGCGCTGAAGGCGGGGGTGCACGGGTATTTGCTCAAGGACAGCCCGAGCGAGGAGCTGGCTGTGATGATCCGCAGCATTATGGCGGGACGCCGCATCTATGCGCCGGATTTGGTCGATGAGGTGTCGGAGGAGCCGAATCCGCTGACGGAGCGGGAGAAGGCGGTCATGGAGCTGATGGCGGACGGGAAGAACACGAAGGAGATCGCGAGCCAGCTGTTCATCACGACGGGAACGGTGCGCAACTACATCTCCGTCGTGTTAGACAAGCTCGGTGTCAGCAACCGGATCGAAGCGATCATGCGGCTGAAGGAGAAGGGCTGGTTTAAGTAAGGGGAGCGGCTGCGGGGGCGGCCGCTTTTTTAGGTGTAAGCCGGGGGTGCTGTAACGGAAGTTTTTCCGTTGCAGCGCCCCGAAGTGAGCCGGGTTCGCAACAATTGCGTAAGATATAGATAGTTATTAGAGTTGTATAAGGGAGGGGGATGGGTATGAAACGGTTGGCTTTATTGCTATGTGTACTTTTTACCGTGATTGTGCTTCCTGTGCCGGCATGGGCGGCTGGAACAGTGGAGGATACGGCAGGGATGCTGTCGGCTTCCGAGAAAGCGTCCATTGAACGCGCGATCGGCGAGGCGTCTTATCACTTTCATTTACTCACGGTAAGCAGCTTGTCGGGGGAACCGATTGAGCAGCTGGCCAAGGAGTTGTTTGAGGAGCGGTCCTACGGATCTGAGGATGCTTTGATGATCATCGCGTTCGAGGAGCGGGAAGTGTACATAGAAGTAGAGATCGGCGGTGCGTTGGACCGGGCGATTATGGGGTCATCGGATTTGCGGGGCAATGATCCGCACTCGCTGCTGCTCGATTATTACTTTGTTCCCCATGCGTCCGAAGGCGATTTTGCGCAAGCGGTCACCGCTGTCGTGAAGCAGCTGGATAAGATGCTTGCGGAGCTTCAATCGGGAACGGGAGGCAGCGGAGCCGGCACAGTTAACCCGGCTCCGGCTAGATCCGGCGTGAACGGCCGGGCTGTCGCAATCTTCATAGGCGGAGCAGCGGCGATCCTGTTGGTGATCCTCTTCGCGGCCAAGTGGAGACAAAGAAGCGGCTTGGTCCGCCAAAGGCAAATGCTGGAGGACCGGCACGAGAAGACGCTCGCAACCGTGAACCGATTGGAGCAGGAGCTGCAGACACTTGTGTCGTTATCCCAAGGGGAATCGCAGAAGCGGCTCCGCTCGCTGAACGATCGGCATTATGAATTACTGCAATCATCCGTCAATTTAATGAACGAGATTCACGCCTTCCCGATTCCACGATGGGTATACGCAGCAGAACGAAAGGCGCTGGAAGAGCTGAACGTCCGCGCGGAGCGATCCGCGGCAACAGCCGACGAGCTTTCGGCGGAACTCGATGAATATAAGCGGATCGAAAGAGAGACGACGGAGCTGCTGAAGGAATCCCGTTCGTCATGGCAAGCGGCGAAAGCGAAGCTCGAGTCGCATATTCAGTCTACCGGTTACCCATCGAATTCGTTGTCGGCAAGGATGGGTTCGATCGGGAAAGTGCTGGATCGCGCCGAGGAACTTGTGGTGTTTGATCCGCTAGCCGCGCAAGCTGAAATTTCTTTGGTGACGGAGCAGCTAAATAAGCTCATACAGGAGATCGAAGCGGTCAAACGGCATGCGGCGGAGCTTGCGGATTTGCCGGAGCGGCTTGACCAAACCAAAAAAAAACTGGACCGGTTGATCGCCGATGAAAATCTGCTGCTAACCGAAATCTCCCCGTATGCCTTCTTTGAACGGATAGGCGGACAGTTAGAACAGATGGATCGGCTATTGCAGCAAGGGGATGCCGCGGAGCTCGGAGAAGAGCTGCGCCGCGTCAATGGCTGGATTGAAGAATCCGTGGATTCCGTGGTTCGTTCGGTGAAGGCAAGAAGCTGGAATACAGGGGCAATCCGGGAAGTCCAGGAGCAACGAAGCCGGTTTACGTATCAGCATCTTCAACTGTTGAGACAGAAGTTTGAAGAGCTGAGGCACAGCTATGACGAGCCTCATTGGCGCGAGCTGCCCGCGAAGATTGAAGAGATGGAACGGCGTTCCGCGGAGATCGACAAGGAGCTGCCGGAAGTGTCTCAATGGAATGAGCCTTCGGTACAGCGGTATTTCCAAGCGGAGCGGGCATTGCAGCAAATGCTTCAAAGCTTGAACGTGATGGAAGGGAATTCGCGGATGATTCAGTCCGCGAAATCGGAGTTGGATGCAGCGTTCGCTCGGATGCAGCATGCGGCGAAGCAAGTGGAACAACGCTTTGCTGCTGCGGCAAGCGAGCAGCGTTCGCATGGAATGCAGACAGATGCACGGCTTGAAGGCTTAGCGGAGGGTGTGAAACGGCGGCTCTATGAAGTCACTTCTATGCTGGAGCGAAAGCCGCGCAACGCGATGAATGCGGAATCCGCGCTCGCAAACGCCGCTGCGGCTCTTCAGAGCTATACAGATGCGCTCCATGCGGAAATTCGCGCGAAGCAAGCGGCGGAACAGCGAATCGACGCCTTCGATCAGAAATTTCAATCTATGCTGCTGCGCAGCGGTTCGTATATACGCGCAGCCTACTATCAGGGAGAGCTCTTGCGTTTGAGCCAGTCGATGCGTCAGGCCGTGTCGCTTCGGGATTACGCGGCGCTTCAGACGCTGCTGGATCATGGCGATGCGGTTATGGGACAGATGCTCCGCGACTACCAGAACGCTAAGCGGCTTGAGCGGGAACGGATGCGAAGGATGATGCACCGGCAGGGCGGCGGCGGTTTCGGCGGCGGCGGAGGCTCCCGGGGCGGCGGCGCCGGTTGGGGCGGAGGTTCCCGGGGAGGAGGCTCCAGCTGGGGCGGCGGAAGTTCTCGCGGGGGCGGTTCCCGGTTTGGCGGCGGGGGTTCCCGAGGCGGAAAGTCCAAATGGTAATAAACGCTTGATGAATGGGGAGGATAATCCGTAGAATCTTAACCACAAGAGGAGAAAGATATGAATCAGACCCCGGAGCGCATTACGCTTCACGGTTTTAATAATTTGACAAAGTCCTTGAGCTTCAATATGTACGACATCAGTTACACCCGATCGGAAGAGGAACGGGATGCCTACTTGGAGTATATCGACGATCAGTACAACGCGGAGCGGTTGACCAATATCCTGAGGACGGTGGCGGAAATTATCGGGGCGCATGTGCTAAATACGGCGCAGCAGGACTTCGTGCCGCAAGGCTCCAGCGTGGCGCTGCTCGTATCTGAAGGCCCGGTCGTCGAGGTGCCGACGGAGTCATACGAGGAATCGCCGGGGCCGCTGCCGGAGTCCGTCGTGATGCAGCTCGATAAGAGCCATATTACGGTGCACACCTATCCGGAATATCATCCTCATGAAGGGATTAGCACGTTTCGCGCCGATATTGACGTCTCGACCTGCGGTGAAATTTCTCCGCTCAAGGCGCTCAATTATTTGATTCATTCGTTCGATACGGACATCATGACCATCGATTACCGCGTTCGCGGCTTTACAAGGGACATTCATGGACACAAGCTGTTTATCGACCACGAGATTAACTCGATTCAGAATTACATCCCGGACGAAGTAAAGAAGCAGTACCATATGATCGATGTGAATATTTACCAGGAGCATATCTTCCACACGAAGTGTAAACTGAAGCATTTCGACCTTGATAATTATTTGTTCGGCACGAAGAGCAATGAGCTGTCGACGGAGGAGAAGGAAGAAATTACGGAAAAGCTGAAAATGGAAATGGACGAAATCTTTTACGGCCATAACGTGGAATAAGGGAAGCGGGCATGCCCGCTTCCCTTTTTTGTCCGATCACAGCTTAGTAAGTGCATTTCATGTACTTCATTGGCAATGGTTTTGGGTAACCACTGTAAATGAGTACATTTCATGCTCTTAGATAAGCGAAATGGGGTCGAATCTTAAAAATCCAGACGAACTAGGTGCATCAAATGCACTTACTACTTGTCTGTGAGAGTAGACCCAAA
>Ga0182742_1001779_pt1 | contig 26119 bp, 29 predicted proteins | sample eDN5th37CBELigMG_FD_128880 | JGI IMG/M metagenome (GOLD analysis project Ga0182742, IMG submission 128880) | Enriched Miracle-Growth compost microbial communities from Emeryville, California, USA - eDNA 5th pass 37_C BE-Lig MG (version 2)... ...
AGCAGGAAGGGCAGCGCCACATAGCTGGCATACCAGGCCGAGAAGGCGCAGACCGAGGCCCCGACCGAAAATGCGATGACCCGGACGCGCAGCAGATCCAGCGGCAGCAGCGGCGTTCGCTGGGTGAGTTGCCGCCGCACCAGCAGCACCCCGGCGCCGATCCCGCAGCCCATCAGCAGCAGCCCCGTCCCGGTTGCCTCCAGCAGCAGGTCCATGCCGAGGAAGAACAGGCCGAAGGTGAGGATGTTCAGCCCCGCGCCCAGGATATCGAAAGGCTGCCGCGTGCCGGGCGGGTCCGGCAGGGCCCGCGCCCCCACCAGCAGCCCGATAACGGCGACCGGCACATTCACCAGGAACAGCCAGCGCCAGGGCCCGACCGCCAGAATGGCCGCGGCCAGGCTGGGCGCCGCGGCGCCGGCGCAGGCCACCACCATGGCATTGATGCCGATGGCCCGGCCAAGCTGACGCGACGGATAGGTGAAGCGGATCAGCCCGGCGGTCAGGCTCATCACCGCCGAGGAGCCGAGGCCCTGGGCGATCCGGCAGGCCAGCAGCGTCCCGAAATCCGGCGCCTGGCTGGCCCCGAGCGCGGCCAGGCCGAAGGCCCCGAAGCCGGTCAGGAAGACCCTGCGGAAGCCCAGGATCTCGCCCAGCGAGGCGAAGGGCAGCAGGGTGGTGATGACCGCAAGCTGATAGGCATTCAGCAGCCAGGTCGCCCTGGCTGGCGAGATGCCGAGATCCCGCGCGATGCCCGGCAGCGCCACGTTCAGCATGGCGCTGTCCAGAACCGTCATCGCAATGGAGGTCAGGATGGCGATGATCGCGACATAGCGCCGCGGCGTCGGCAGGCCGTCCGTCTGGTCGTTCATGCTGTGGTGAGGGATGCGGTCTGCCGCGGTGTCCTTCCGGGGGGCTCAGGCTGCCGCGGCGGCCGGCACCTGCGGCAGCGCCACGCCCACCAACACATCGCGGGTGACGATGGCAGCGAGCTGGTCCTCGCTCCAGCCCTCGGTCCCGGGGGGACGCATGGGCAGCACCATCCAGCGATAGTCCGCGGTGCTGTCCACCACGCGGATCTCCATGCCTTCCGGCAGCACCGTGCCCCATTCCGCCAGCACTCCGCGCGGGTCGCGCACGGCGCGGGAGCGGTAGGCGAAGCTCTTGTACCAGTGCGGCGGATAGCCGAGGACCGCGCGCGGATAGCAGCTGCACAGGGTGCAGACGATCAGGTGGTGCCGCTGCGGCGTGTCCTCGAGCACGCCGAGCGGCGGCGCGCCGGCCATGGAGACACCCATCGCCTCGGCTGCCGCGGTGCCGTCGCGCAGCAGCAGGGCACGCCATTCCGGATCCAGCCAGGCACGGGCGACCATGCGGGCACCGGTCTCCGGGCTGGCGCGGTCGGTCTGCGCCTGGCGCTCGGCCAGCTCCTCCTCGGTGATGATGCCCTTGGCCTTCAGGGCGGCGATCAGCTTTTCCAGCTTCTCCAGGGAGTCACGACGGGCGGGCGGGCTCATGCAGCCTCCTTGGCAGCGTCGGCCGGCTCAAGCCAGTGCTCGAAGATCTCGACCAGGATCTCGTCGCCGGGGCGGCCTTCGTTCCAGATCGGCGGCTGCTCGAACAGCACATGGTAGAGCACGCGCTTCGGCGCCGGGCGGGCGAAGGCCAGGTCCTCCGGGTTGGGGAAGCTGCCGAGCACGCGCTGCACCGTGCCGGTGCGGCCGCGCAGGTAGTGCGGCGTGCGGATATGGCAGGGGCCGCGACGCTCCGGCCAGTCGTCCTTCACATGGACGCGGGCGCCGGGGGCGAAGCGGGGTGCGGTGGCGGGTCCGCCGGGCGGATCGGAGGCGGCGGAACTGGTGCCTTCGGCTGGGGTCATCGCAGCTCCTCTGCGCTGACCACGCCCTTCTCCAGCATCAGCGTGGTGATGGAGCGCAGCCAGCGCTCGTAATAGGTGAGGGCGAGGTACTCCTCCTCCGGGATCGATTCGATGCCGCGGCGGAGCTCGTCCACTGTCATCAGCTTCTTCTGTGCCAGCAATTGCCGGAGCGCATCGACGCGCTTGCCGAAGGCGTCCGGCGGCTCCTCGTCGCGCTCCACCGGCGTGCAGCGGAAACGCGTGGCACCGCCCATGTCGTGGGTGGCCGGAGTGCGGTCAGTGTCGCTCATGTGGGAGAGGCTACGGCCGGCCGCTGGGATCGTCCAGCACGACCGCGCCCTTCACGGACTCCTGCCTGCATCACCCTGCATCCCGCCATCGGGCGCCGCCCGGCGCGGCCCGCATCGGGCCGTTCCGCGGACATGCATTTGGTCAGATGCGATGGGGGAGGGCGGACCAGCACCGCTCCGGCTCCGGCCGGTCCCTGCGCGGCGCCGTCAGTTGATCGCCTCCTCCGGCCCCACGCCCCAGATCTCGGAGCGCTTGATCCAGCCGCGATAGTCGCTGACCCGGACCTCACACCAGGCGCTCGCCGCCTCGCAGCGGCGAATATGGCCGATGACGCCGGGCTGCAGCCGGGCGACGGGGGCGGCGCCCTCCTCCGGCCGGCGGCGCAGGATCCGCTCCGTCCCCTGCACCAGGAAGGTGCGGCGGGAGGTCAGCAACGGCCGCTGTACCCAGCCTTCCGTCCCCTCCGGGTCGCGGATGCGGCGCCAGATCGAGTGCTCGTCCACGATCTGCACCGGCAGGTCCCTCCGCTGGTATGTCCATTCGATACGGTAGCGGAGATCCGGCCCGACCCGCAGGTTCACCTGGTTGGAGCCGAGGGCGGCGAAGCGGGGCAGGGGCAGGCCGGTGACGCTGCCGGTGGTTGGCCTTGGCGGCGGGGCGGGGCTCGGCTCCGGCACCCGGATGGCGGCGCCCGCGGCCGCTGCCCCGGCTGCTGCACCGGCCGCTGCCCCTGCGGCGGCTCCGGCCGCGCGGCGCCCGGCCTGGCTGCCCTGCGTCTGGGCGGTGGCCGCCGGCCGCGACGGCTGCTGGCGTTGCGGCTGCTGCGCCGAGGCGGCCGGCCGCTGCGCGCTGTTGCTGCCGGGGCGCGGCTGCACCGTCGGCGTCGGGCGCTGGCGCTGCTGCTGGCGCGAGGAGGCAGAGGAGGACGGGGCCGGGGCCGGCGCGGGGGGCGTCGCCGCCAGCGGACGGACGGGGCGCGCGGGCTGCTGCGGCGTGCCGGCCTGCGGCTGGGCCGGGCGGGGCTGGACCGGCTGCGGCGGCGGCAGGGTGGTCTGCGCCCCCAGGCTGGACTGCGCCGCGGCGGGCGGGGCCAGCAGGATCCAGGGCAGCAGCAATGCGGGCAGGAAACGGAGGATCACGCAGCGGGGATGCCAAGCCATGCCCCGCATGGTCAAGCACCGGGCCGAGGCTTTCCAGTGCGACCGGCGCGAAAAATCCCTTGTCTGACTGGCCCGCCACGGTTGGCGTCGCCCAGGGCCACCGGGCTGGCGCCTAAAGCGAGATGATCTGCCCGTCCCCCAGCGCCGCCAGGAAGGTGGCGACCCCGGCCACCTCCACCCCCGGCGCCAGCGCGGCGCCGGCCAGATCCTCGGCCCTGAGCCCGGCCTCGCAGGCGATGCGGCGCAGGCCGAGATCCGCCGCCGCTTCCAGCAGGGTGCCGATGCCGGCGACGCCGCGCTCCTCCAGCAGCGTCTCCCGCGGGTCGGTCAGCAGGGGGGTGGGCTCCAGGAACAGGCGGCAGCCGGCATTGGTGGCGAAGAGCACCACCTCCCGTCCCAGCGCCGCTGCACCGGTCGCCAGCACCAGGGCGTAATGCGCCCGCTCATGCCCGCCGGAGAGCAGCAGGATGCCGAGGGGCTTGGCCATCACGCCAGGGCGCAGACCGGCGGCGCCATGTCGCGATGCGCCGAGAGGTCGCGGATGGCCGCATTCTCCCCACACAGGGCGCATGCCGGGTCGCGGCGCAGCTTCACCGTGCGGAAGCGCGCATCCAGGGCGTCCCAGAGCAGCAGCCGGCCGGACATCCCTTCGCCGATGCCGAGGATCTCCTTCAGCACTTCCGTCGCCTGCAAGGTGCCCATCACGCCGGTGACGGCGCCGAGCACGCCGGCTTCGGAGCAGGTTGGCACCAGACCTTCCGGCGGCGGCTCCGGATGCAGGCAGCGGTGGCAGGGATGCGGCGGGCCGAGATGCGACTTGAAGACGGAAAGCTGCCCCTCGAAGCGCAGCACCGCGGCCGAGACCAGCGGCCGGCCGAGCAGGTGGCAGGCATCGCCCAGCAGGAAGCGGGTGGCGAAATTGTCGGTGCCGTCGCAGATGATGTCGTAGCGCGGTATCAGCGCCTGCGCCGTGTCGGCGTCCAGCCGGACCGCATGGGTTTCGACCTTCACCTCCGGGTTCAGCGCCGTCAGCGTCTCCGCCGCGCTTTCCGCCTTGTTGCGGCCGATCCGCGCGGTGGCATGCACCACCTGGCGCTGGAGGTTGGAAAGCTCCAGCCGGTCATGGTCGATCAGGCCGATGGTGCCGATCCCGGCCGCCGCCAGATAGAGCGAGAGTGGCGCGCCGAGCCCGCCGGCCCCCACCACCAGCACTCGCGCCGCGCGCAGCTTCGCCTGCCCGACCGCGCCTACTTCCTGCAGCAGGATGTGGCGGGAGTAGCGGTGCAGTTCCGCCTCGGTGAAGTCGAGATCCATACCCGGCATATGGGCGCCGGCCGGCATGGCATGCAAGCGCTCCCGCCGATCGCCCGCGATCATCCGGATCGCAAATGGAGCCTATCCGCTCAACGTATTGGTTTGCCCGGCACCATGCGCCCAGATCCAAGGAAAGGCGGCCTGGCCGCCAAGACCCGAGAGGAGAAGCGCATGATCCGCAAGACGATGGTTCTGGGCACCCTGCTTGCCGGCCTCACGGCCGCGCCGGCCATGGCACAGCAAAATTACATCGGCAATGTGGTCGGCGGCGGCGTCGCCCGGATGGTGGGCGGCGGCCAGGATGCCCAGGTCGTCTTCGAGGTGCCGGCTGGCGCGCCGCAGACCCATCTTGCCACTGCTCCGGTGGGTGCTCCGCGGAGCTGAGCCTGACCCGGATCGGCCCGCTGTTGTCAGGCCGATCCGGGCGATCCCCCTTCCAGGGACCGTCCCCGGCTATTTCGTCCCGGTGCTGCCGAAGCCGCCTGCGCCGCGGCTGGTTTCCGGCAGCTCCGCGACCTCCCGCCAGGCCGCCTTCACCACCGGCGCCAGCACGGCCTGGGCGATGCGCATGCCGCGTTCCACGGTGAAGCTTTCGGTGCCGGCGTTCAACACGATCACCTGCACTTCGCCCCGGTAGTCCTCATCGATGGTGCCAGGGCTGTTCGCCACCAGGATGCCATGCTTCAGCGCCAGGCCGGAGCGTGGCCGCACCTGCAATTCATGCCCTGGCGGCAGGGCGATGCGGAGGCCGGTCGGTACCAGGGCGCGGCCGCCGGGCGGGATCGCCAGCGGCGCCGTCACTGCTGCCAGCAGGTCCATCCCTGCCGCGCCGGGCGTGGCATAGGCCGGCAATGGCAGGCCCTCGGCATGCGGCAGGCGCGCCACTTCGATCACAGGCGCGCTCACGCGAATTGCTCTGCGATCCGCTGGGCGAGGCGCTGCGCCACCTTCCCCTTCGGCATTTCCGGCCAGTCCTCCACGCCCTCGGCGGTGATCAAATGCACGGTGTTGGATTCGCCGCCCATCACGCCGCCCGAGACGTCATTGGCGACGATCCAGTCGCAGCCCTTGCGCTGCCGCTTGGCGATGGCGTGCTCCACCACCTTTTCCGTCTCCGCGGCGAAGCCCACCACCAGACGGGGGCGTTGTGCATGGGCGGAGAGCGTCGCCAGGATGTCGGGATTCAGCGCCATGACCAGGGTGGGCGCCGCGGCGCCCGGCTCCTTCTTCAGCTTCTGCGGCGAGTCCTGCGCCACGCGCCAGTCGGCGACGGCGGCGGCCATTACGGCGATATCGGCGGGCAGCGCCGCCTCGCAGGCGGCCAGCATCTCCCGCGCCGATTCCACACGCCGCACCGTGACTCCGGGCGGGTCGGGCAGCGTGACCGGGCCGGAGACCAGCGTCACCCGCGCGCCGAGTGCCGCCAGTGCCGCGGCAATGGCATGGCCCTGCTTGCCGCTGCTGCGATTGGCGATGTAGCGCACCGGGTCGATCGGCTCATGCGTCGGGCCGGAGGTGACCAGGGCATGCCGCCCCTTGAGCGGTCCCGGCGCGGCGAAATGCGCGCGGATCGCCGCCAGCATCTCCTCCGGCTCGGCGAGGCGGCCGGGACCGCTTTCCGGTTCCGCCATTGGCCCCGTGCCGGGGCCGACCACCCGCACGCCGCGTGCCGTCAGCATCGCCATGTTCGCGCGCGTCGCCGGATGCTCCCACATCGCCGGGTTCATCGCCGGCGCCACCAGCACCGGTGCGCGGGTCGCCAGCAGGACGGTGGTGGCGAGGTCATCCGCCAACCCTGTCGCCATCTTCGCCAGGATATCGGCCGAGGCCGGTGCCACCACCACCAGATCCGGCAGGCGCGCCAGGCGGATATGGCCGATCTCGGCCTCCGCCGCCCAGAGATCGTCATGCACGCGGGCGCCGGTGATGCCGGCCAGCGCCTCCCGCGTCACGAAGCGCGCACCGCCGGCGGTGAGGATGCCGGTGACGGCGGCGCCGTCCTTGCGCAGCAGGCGGGTCAGCTCCAGCGCCTTGTAGGCGGCGATGCTGCCCGAGATGATTAACAGGATCCGCTTGCCCGTGAGCATGAGCCGGACCCTAGCCGGAAGCGCGCCACCTGTCGCGCCCCAGGATGAATCCGAACTGGCATCTCCGCCTGCCGTTGACCTGGCGGGACCCCCACCGAGGAGCGGGAGGTTGCACATGCAGCTTCGATTTCCTGCGGGCGCCGCGGCCGCGGCGTTGGCCCTGGCGCCATGGATTGCGGAGGCGCAGCCGGCCCAGGGCACCGGCCGGCAGCCGGACGGGCTCAGCTCGCGTCCCGCTCAGGGCACCAATCCCGGCACGCCGCAGACCGCCCGGCAATGCCTGCGCGAACTCTCTGCCTTCGGCCGGCAGATGCAGAATGAGGGTTTGTGGCTCAGCGGCTATCGCCGCGGCTATGGCTGGGGGAGTTACAGGCTGGCCAGACCAGGAACCCGACCCGGTGAAGCCGGGGGCCGCGCGCCAGGCAGCGCCGATGCGGCCAATGCGCAGGCGGGCGCCGGGTCGCCGGCCGGCAACGTGCCGGCGCAATCGGGTGGCGCCAATGCCGGGGCACAGCAGCCTCTGCCCACCGGCCCCTGGGGCAAGTTGAACTGGACCATGGCGCCGGGGCAGGAAATCGGCATCCTCTACAACGCCGCCGCCGTGCTGGCGCATCGCGGCGACGAGCAGGCCTGCGAATCCGTCCTCGGCGCGATGAAATCCGCCTATGCCGACTACGCGGCGCAACTGCGCCAGGCCGGCATCCAGCCCAATCAGGTGGAGATCTACCGCAGGCAGCAATTGGCCAGGGCGCAGCCGGTCATCCAGGTCATCCACGCCTTCCGCGCCGATGCGATCACCGGCACCGATGTGCGGACCCCGCAGGATCAGGATCTGGGCAGCATCCAGGATGTGGTCCTGGATTCGAAGACCGGGCAGATCCAGTATGCGATCATGGCCCGCAACGGCTTCCTCGGCATCGGCGACGAGCATATCGCGGTGCCGTGGCAGCGGCTGAAGCTGGCGCCGAATATGGATGTCTTCGTGCTCGACACCACCCCGGAGGCGCTGGACCAGGCACCCCGGGTCAGTCCCGACACCTTCGCCAGCGCGGAGAGTTTCGACCGGCGGCGACGGGAGATTGACCAATTCTGGCAACGGCAGGCGGGCAGGAGTGGCTGAGTCTCGACCTGCCGGCCTGCCACGCGGCTTTCAGGGAGCGACCGGCGCAATCGAAGGTGAGGGCGCGGATACCGGGCGACTCAGGGCAGGTCCTGCATCCGCCGTTCCACCATCGCCCGCCAGGGCGCACCCTCCGGCGCATCGGCGATCAAGGCGCGCCAGGTGGAGCGGGCCACCTCCGGCCGACCGGCGCGGGCCTCGGCCAGGCCGGAGAGGAAACGCAGCCCGATATGCTTCGGTGCCTGGGGCAGCGCCGCGGCCAGCAGGCGGGCGGCTTCCTCCACCTTGCCGTCCTCCAGCAGCACCTGCGCCAGTTGGCCGGTGAGATCCGCGTCGAACTGCCCGGCCAGGGCGCGGCGATAGGCATCCGCCGCCGCTTCCAGATGGCCGCGGCTGCGCTCGGCATTGCCGAGCAGGACATAGCCCTGCCGGGCGGCCTCGCTGGCCTGGTCCATCTGCGCCAGGCGGCTGCGCAGCAGGGTCAGTAATTGCTCGTCACGCTCCGCCTGTGCATGGCGCAGCGACCAGGGGGCGGAGGGCATGTCCGGCGTGCCCCGCACCAGATAGAGACCGAAGGCGAGCGCCGGCACCGCCGCCAGCGCGACCAGCAGCGGGCCGCGGCCACGGCCGGGCGCGGCGCTGGCCGAGCCCTCCTCCGGCGCCGCCAGCAGCCGGCGCTGGATCTCCAGGGTCGCGGCACGATGCGCCGCCTCATCCATCCGGCCGGCCTCGCGCTCCCGCTCCAGTTCCGCGAGCTGGGCGCGGTAGAGGGCCAGGTCGGCCTCCCGCCGCCCGCGCGCCCGGGCGGGGCGGAGCAGGACGAAGCCGAGCGGCGCCAGCGCCGCCAGGGCCAGCAGGACAAGAAGAAGCCAGGTCATCACAAAAATCCTGCCGGCCGATTCACGCCTTCGGGCCGTTGGCGGCAGTGCCGCCAACCCCTCCGATCGGGCGGTCCGATCCGTCCTCGATCCGGGAGAGGCGCGCGCGCTCCGCCTCGGTCAGTTCCGCGGGGGCGGCCGCCGGGGCGCGGCGGCGCATCGCCAGGATCAGCAGCCCGCCGCCGAGCAGCGCGATGACCGGCATGCCCCAGAGCAGGGCGGTGGCGAGGGTGAAGCGCGGCCGCAGCAGCACGAAATCGCCGTAGCGGTCGTACAGGTAGTCGAGCACCTGCGCATCGGTGCGGCCGGCGGCCACCTGCTCCCGCACGATGCGGCGGAGGTCGCGGGCCAGATCCGCATCGCTGTCCTCGATGGACTGGTTCTGGCAGACCATGCAGCGCAGCTCGCGCCCGATGGCGCGGGCACGCTCTTCCAGCACCGGGTCGGGCAGTTGCTCGGCGGGATCGCCGACGGCGGCAAGCGCCGGTCCGGCCAGCAGCAGGGCCAGGAACAAGGCCTGGAGCAAGCGCATCATGCGTAGCGCCGGAGCAGGGGTTCGAGATCCTGCGTCAGCGTGTCCTCGGTGACCGGGCCGGCCCAGCGCCAGCGGATCACGCCGGACTTGTCAATCAGATAGGTCTCCGGGACACCATAGAGGCCCCAGTCGATCGCCACCCGCCCGGGCAGGTCCACCCCGAGCCGCGCATAGGGATTCCCATGGCGTTGCAGGAAGCCGAGGCTGTCCTGCGGCTTGTCCTTGTAGGCGACTCCGAAGACCGGCACGCCTGCGCGCGAGAGGCGCATCATCTGTGGATGCTCGATCACGCAGGGCACGCACCAGGAGGCGAAGAAATTGACCAGCACCGGCCGGCCCTGCCCGTGCAGGTCGGCGGCGCTGAGGCCCGGCCGGTCCGCGCCTTCCAATGGCGGCAGGCTGAAATCGGGCGGCGCCTTGCCGATCAGGGCGGAGGGCACGCCGCGCGGGTCATAGCTGCCGGTGCCGAGGCCGCGCAGCATGGCGTAGAAGCCAAGGCCGGCACCGCCGGCCACCACCAGGGGCACCAGCAGCAGGGCGCGGCGGCGCCAGGGATTCGGGGTATCGGGGGCGGTCGCCTCACTCATGCCGTGACCTCCCCGCGCGCCAGCTTCGCCGCCGGGGCGGAGACGCGGATGCGGCGGTCGGAGAGCGAGATGCCGCCGCCGAGCGCCATGATCGCCGCGCCGAACCAGATCCAGGGCGCCAGCGGGTTGTGGTGGATGCGCAGCACGGCGCCGCCGTCCCGTTCATCGCCCAGGACGACGTAAAGATCGGAAAGCCAGGTGGTGTGGATGGCAGCCTCGGTGGTGGTCATGCGGCCGACGGGGAAGCTGCGCCGCTCCGGCGTCAGCACGACGACGTCGCGGCCATTCCGCGTCACGGTGACGGTGGCGCGGCGGGCGGAGAAATTCGGGCCGGCGACATCCTGCACGTTATCCAGCCGGTAGTCGTAACCGGCGAGAGAGGCGCTCTGCCCGGGCTGCAGCAGCGCCAGCCGGTCTGTCGCCAGCCCCATGCCGGCCAGGCCGAGCATCATCACCCCCAGCCCGGCATGGGCGATGGCTCCACCCCAGGCGGCGCGCGGCAGGCCACGGGCGCGGGCCAGGGCCGCGCGCGGGCGGGAGAACAGGGCGATCCGGTCGGCGATGTCGGCCGCGGCGCCCAGGATCAGCCAGGCGGCGGCGGCGAAGCCCAGCGCCGGGCCGATCCGCTGGCCCTCCAGCGCCAGGCAGAGCAGCAGCGCGGCAAGCGCGCCGAGCGCCGCCCACCACAGCCGCTGCAGGGCCGGCCAGAGCCGCGCCCGCTTCCAGGGCAGCACCGGGCCGAGCGCCATGGCACCGATCAGCGGCACCACCAGCGGCAGGGTCGCGCTGTTGAAGAAGGGCGGGCCGACCGAGATCTTCTGCTTCAGGATCAGGTCGGCGAACATCGGATAGAGCGTGCCGACCAGCACCACCGCCGCGATTGAGCAGAGCAGCAGGTTGTTCAGCACCAGCGCGCCCTCCCGCGAGAGGGGCGCAAAGACGCCAGTGGGCGCCATGGCCGCCGCCCGCCAGGCGAAGAGCGCGAAGCCGCCGCCGACATAGACCATCAGCAGGAACAGGATGAAGACGCCCCGCGCCGGGTCGTTGGCGAAGGCGTGCACGCTGTTCAGCACGCCGGAGCGCACCAGGAAGGTGCCAAGCAGCGAGAGCCCGAAGGCCAGCAGCGCCAGGAAGACGGTCCAGGTCTTCAGCGCCTCCCGCTTCTCGACGACGATGGCGGAATGCAGCAGGGCGCAGCCGGCGAGCCAGGGGAGGAGCGAGGCATTCTCCACCGGATCCCAGAACCAGTAGCCGCCCCAGCCCAGCTCGTAATAGGCCCACCAGGAGCCCAGGGCGATGCCGAGGGTCAGGAAGCTCCAGGCCGCCAGCGCCCAGGGACGCACCCAGCGGCCCCAGGCGGCGTCCACGCGGCCCTCGATCAGCGCTGCGATGGCGAAGGCGAAGGTGACGGAGAAGCCGACATAGCCGAGGTAGAGCAGCGGCGGATGGAAGGCGAGGCCGGGGTCCTGCAGGATCGGGTTCAGCCCCTGCCCGTCCATGGGCGGCGGCCAGACCCGCAGGAACGGGTCGGAAGTGCCGAGGATGAAGGCCAGGAACCCCACCGCCACCAGCGCCAGCACTGCCAGCACGCGGGCCTGGAGGGTGCTCGGCAGCTTGCGTCCGAACCCTGCCACCGCCCCGCCGCAGAGCGCCAGGATGAGGACCCAGAGGACCATGGAGCCCTCGTGGTTCCCCCAGGTTCCGGTCAGCTTGTAGAGCATCGGCTTGGCCGAATGGCTGTTCTGCACCACCGCCGAGACGGTCGTGTCGTTGACCGCGAAGCTCCACATCAGGCAGGCGAAGGCGGTGCCGGTCGCAATCAGCGTGCCGATGGCGAGCGGAGCGGTGGCGGCCATCAGCCGTGGCTCCGCCCGCTGCGCGCCCCAGAGGCCGAAGACGGCCTGGGCCAGGGAGAGCGCCAGGGCCAGGGCCAGGGCGAAATGGCCGAGCTCCGGGATCAACTGCCGCTCCTGCCGCCGGGGGGTGCCGCGCCCACGGCGGGCGTGGGCGTGAGCGTGTTCCAGCTCGACGCCGGCGGCGGAGCGCCCTGGTCCGGGTTCCAGTGGCCGCTGCGCTTCAGCGCGTCGGCGACCTCGGGCGGCATGTAGTTCTCGTCATGGCGGGCCAGGACCTCGGTGGCGCGGAACACGCCGTCGGGGCCGAGCTTGCCGAGCGTGACCACGCCCTGTCCTTCGCGGAACAGGTCCGGCAGCACGCCGGTATAGGTGACGGGGATGGTGCTGGCGCCATCGGTCACGCGGAAGCGGGCCTCCGGCCGGCCATCCGGGGTGGTCTCACGCTGCACGCTGCCGGTTTCGACCAGGCCGCCGAGGCGGAAGGCGCGATCCGGTGCCGGCGCCTCCTGCATGATGTCGCTGGGCGAGCGGAAGAAGACCAGATTGTCCTGGAAGGCGCTCAGGCTCAGCGCCGTGGCGCTGCCCAGGCCGAGGCCGCAGAGCAGCAGCAGGTACAGGCGGCGGCGCTTGCGGCTCACGAACCCGTCCTCCCGCGCTTCATCCGGGGATCGAGAACCAGCAGCTTCCGCCTCGCCGCCCGGTGGCGCAGCGCGGCACCGAGGCCGAGGGCGAGGAACCCCCCCAGCACCAGCGCGTAGCTCGCCGTCACATGCGCCCAATGCACCGTCATGGCATATCCCTGGCCAGCCGATTCAGACCTTCGGGCCCTTCGGCCCTCCGGTCATCGGATGGCGCATCCGCCCTCCGCGCCGCGGCCATCTGCAAGGCCCGGATGCGCCGCTCCATCACCGCCGCCCGCGTCCGGGCCAGCACCACCGCCGCGAAGGCGAGGCTGAAGCCCAGCGTGCAGACCAACAGCGGGTAAAGGATATCCACATGCAGCGCCGGCGCATTGAGCCGGGTCAAGCTGGCGGGCTGATGCAGGGTATTCCACCAGTCCACGCTGAATTTCACGACCGGCAGGTTCACCGCCCCGACCAGCGCCAGGATGGCGCCCATCCGGGCGCCGCGCTCCGGGTCGTCGAAGGCCCGCACCAGGGCGGCATGGCCGAGCCAGAGGAAGAACAGCACCAGCACGCTGGTCAGCCGCGCATCCCAGACCCACCAGGTCCCCCACATCGGCTTGCCCCAGAGGCTGCCTGTGGCGAGGCAGAGCGCCGTCACCACCGCCCCGACCGGCGACAGCTCCCGGCAGGCGAGGTCGGCCAGCGGATGCCGCCAGACCAGGGCAATGGCGGAGCCGATGGCCAGCCCGGCATAGCCCCCCATGGCCAGCCAGGCCATCGGCACATGGATGTAGAGGATCCGCACAGTCTCCCCCTGCTGCCAGTCGGGCGGGGAGAAGACCAGGGCCCAGGGCAGGCCGATGGCCAGCACCAGCAGCGCCGCCCCCACCAGCCAGGGCTGGATGCGCCCGGTCAGGCGCAGGAAGCGGCCGGGATTGGCGAATCGGTGCAGCGAGGCGCCGCGCCCAGCGAGGGGGCGGTCCATCGGATGGTCGCGACCGGTTGTCGCCACGGCGGCGGTATCGGGGGGTGCGGTATTCACGCCCCCTAACTAGGCCCGTCCCGCGCTGGATTGAAGCATCCCCCCGAACCGATAACGTCTGCGGGAGGGAAGCCGGGCCGGGAATGCGTCCGGTGGGCAGGAATCGAGGGGGCCATGGCCTACTGGCTGGTGAAGAGCGAACCGGACGCCTTTTCCTGGGAGGAGCAGGTGCGGAACGGCATCGAGCCCTGGACCGGCGTGCGCAACGCCCTGGCGGCGAAGCATCTGCGGGCGATGCGGAAGGGCGACCTGGCCTTTTTCTACCATTCGAATACCGGCAAGGAGATCGTCGGGGTGGTGGAGGTGGCGCGGGAAGCCTATCCCGATCCCACCGACGAGACCGGCCGCTGGGTCTGCGTGGACGTGAAGACGGTCGGGCCGATGCCCAGGCCCGTGACCCTGGCCGCCATCAAGGCCGAGCCGGAACTGGCCGATCTGGCCCTGGTCCGGCAATCGCGCCTTTCCGTGATGCCGGTGAGCGAGGCGCATTGGGGCATCCTCTGCCGCATGGGGGGCTGGCCCGGAGCGTAGAGGGGAGGGTGGCGGATGGAACTCGAAGGCTCCTGCCAATGCGGTGCGGTGCGGTTCCGGGTGCGCTCGGCGCATCCCTATCCCTATCAGCGCTGCTATTGCTCCATCTGCCGCAAGACCCAGGGCGGGGGCGGCTACGCCATCAACCTGGGCGCCGATTCGGCCAGCCTGCGGGTCACCGGCCGGCAGCATGTCACCATCTACCATGCCAAGGTGAAGGATCCGGAGGATGCGCGGGCACACCGTAGCCCGGCGGAGCGGCATTTCTGCTCCGTCTGCGGCAGCGCCCTCTGGCTCTATGACGACCGCTGGCCGGAACTGGTGCATCCCTTCGCCTCGGCCATCGACACGCCCTTGCCGGTGCCGCCGGAATCGACCCATATCATGCTGGAATTCAAGGCGCCCTGGGTGGAGGTGGCGGCCGGCCCGCGGGACCGGCGATACGACCGTTACCCGGAGGAAAGCATCGCCGAATGGCATGAGAGGCTGGGACTCGCCGACAGGACATGAGTGTGAACGAAACCCTGAACGGCGAGCGCATCCTCTGCCGCCTGGAGGACATTCCGGAAGGCGGCGCCAAGGGCTTCCCCGCCGCCCCCGGCGGCTTCATGGGCCTGTTCGCGGTGCGGAAGGACGGGCAGGTGCATGTCTATGTGAATTCTTGCCCGCATATCGGCCTGCCGCTGGAGCCCATCCCGGACCGGTTCCTGGATGCCAGGAAGCAGGCGATCATCTGCTCCGCGCATGGTGCCCGCTTCCGCATCGAGGACGGGGTCTGCACCGGTGGCCCCTGTATCGGCGAGGCGCTGGAGGCGGTGAGGGTGCGAATCGAGGACGGGCAGGTGATCGTCCCGGCCGATGCCGGATTGTGACGCCTTGCCTTCATCGCCCCGGCCTGGGCGAACTGACCCGCCGGACACCCCCGCCGTGCCCCGGGCGCAGCGGGGGTTGCTCCCCCCGGATTGACGCGGCGCAGGGCGGCATGGGCAAACTCCGGGCATAAATTGCCCCATAGAGGAGGCGCCCCATGCCAAATGATGCCCTGATCGCCCTGAAGCCCGAGATCACCGCCAAGGCCCGGGTCGATGCCGAACGCTTCCGCGCCATGTCAGAGGAGGCGAAGCGTGACCCGGATGGCTTCTGGCGCAAGGAGATGCGCCGCATCGCCTGGATGAAGGAGCCGACGAAGATCAAGAATGCGAGCTTCGACGGCGATGTCTCCATCAAGTGGTTCGAGGACGGGGTGCTGAACGCCTCCGTCTCCTGCCTCGACCGGCACTTGGCGACGCGCGGCGACCAGGTGGCGATCATCTGGGAAGGCGACGACCCCAACAGCGACAGTAAGGTCACTTACCGGGAACTGTATGAGCGGGTCTGTCGCCTGGCCAATGCCCTGCGCTCGCTCGGCGTGAAGAAGGGCGACCGGGTCTGCATCTACCTGCCGATGATCGTTGAGGCCGCAGTCGCCATGCTGGCCTGCGCCCGGATCGGCGCCATCCATTCCGTCGTCTTCGGCGGCTTCTCCCCGGACAGCCTAGCCTCCCGCATCCAGGATTCCGAATGCTCGGTGCTGCTGACCGCCGATGAAGGGCGCCGCGGCGGCCGCAAGGTGCCGCTGAAGGCCAATGCCGATGAGGCGCTGAAGAACTGCCCCTCCATCCGGCATGTGCTGGTGGTGAGGAACACCGGCGGCAAGGTGGAGATGCAGGAAGGCCGCGACCTGTGGTGGGAGGATATCTGCGCGAAGCAGCCCGCCACCTGCGAGCCGGAGCCGATGAATGCCGAGGATCCGCTCTTCATCCTCTACACCAGCGGCAGCACCGGCAAGCCCAAGGGCGTTCTGCACACCACCGGCGGCTACATGGTCTGGGCCAGCTTCACGCATGAGCTGGTCTTCGATTATCGCCCCGGCGAGGTCTACTGGTGCACCGCCGATGTCGGCTGGGTGACCGGCCACACCTACATCGTCTACGGCCCGCTGGCGAACGGCGCGATCAGCCTGATGTTCGAGGGCGTGCCCAACTACCCCGGGGTGGACCGCTTCTGGCAGGTGGTGGACAAGCACAAGGTCAACATCTTCTACACTGCCCCCACCGCCATCCGCGCGCTGATGCGGGATGGCGAGGCGCCGGTGAAGAAGCACAGCCGCAAGACCCTGCGCATCCTGGGCAGCGTGGGCGAGCCGATCAATCCGGAGGCCTGGCTCTGGTATTACCGCGTGGTCGGCGACGGGCGCTGCCCGGTCGTGGATACCTGGTGGCAGACCGAGACGGGCGGCATCCTGATCTCGCCGCTGCCCGGCGCCATCCCGCTGAAGCCCGGCTCCGCCACCCTGCCGCTGCCCGGCGTGCAGCCGGCGATCGTGGATGGGGAGGGCAAGCTGCTGGAGGGTGCCGCCGAGGGCAATCTGGTGCTGACCGATAGCTGGCCCGGCCAGATGCGCACGGTCTATGGCGACCATGAGCGCTTCATCCAGACCTATTTCGCCACCTTCAAGGGCATGTACTTCTCAGGCGACGGCGCCCGGCGCGACGAGGATGGCTATTACTGGATCACCGGCCGCGTGGATGACGTGCTGAACGTCTCCGGCCACCGCATGGGCACGGCGGAGATCGAGAGCGCCCTGGTCGCCCACCCGAAGGTCGCCGAGGCCGCGGTGGTCGGCATGCCGCATGACCTGAAGGGCCAGGGCATCTACTGCTATGTGACGCTGAAGGCGGGCGTCGAGCCTTCGGAGGAGCTGCGCAAGGAGCTGGTTGCCTGGGTGCGGAAGGAGATCGGGCCGATTGCCGCGCCGGATGTCATCCAATGGGCGCCGGGCCTGCCCAAGACCCGCTCCGGCAAGATCATGCGCCGCATCCTGCGCAAGATCGCCGCGAACGAGACAAGCAATCTGGGCGACACCTCCACCCTGGCCGATCCCGCCGTGGTGGACGACCTGGTGGCGAACCGGGTCGGCTGAGCGGCCCGATGGCCGCCGGGCCCGGCGGTCCGAATTCGGCCCCAGCGGAACGGAGGGTGAATCCGAAAGCTGGGGCCGGTCGCGAGCGCGGCCGGAATCAAGCCACTGGCCCGAGTCGCGCGAACGAATCGCTGACCTGCGACTCGGCCTGACGGACTTCCTGCCAGGCACAAAAGCTTGTGGCGGTACGGCTTCAGCCGCCACAAGCCCGTTCCCCTTATGGCCGCGCCGTGACCCGGGCTGTCAGAAGTCGCTGACCCGGCCCTTCCGTTCCCAGTCGCCATAGCGGGTGGGTTCCGGCCCGGAAGGGCCGCCGATCTCCTTCATGCGGACTGGCGGCTCGGTGGGCGGGTCGCCAGCCGGGGGCGGATTCGGATCCTCGCCCGGCAACGGCGCGTCCGGCCCCGGGGGATCCCACACCGGCGGCTCCGGTGCGTCCGGGCCGGGTGGGCCGGGCGGCTGCGGTGGCACAGGTGGCGGCGGGTCGTCCGGGGAGATCGGCACGGGGCCTTGCTGCGTTGCGGCGCCGGGACGCGGCGCCTCTTGTCTGTCCTGGGTCATGCCCCTCATCTGGGGTCTGACCCCGGCCTCGCGCCAGCCCCATCCGGGCCTGGCGCGTACCGGAGCAGAAGGATCGGGAAGCATGGCTGGATATCTGCGCACGGCGATCCTGCTGGCCGGCCTCACCGCCCTGTTCGTCGGCATCGGCTATGCCGTGGGTGGGCGGCAGGGGATGGTCATCGCCTTCCTCTTTGCCTGCGGCACCAATCTCTGGGCCTGGTGGAACAGCGACCGCGTCGTGCTCGCCATGCACAATGCCGAGCCGATCGCGCCGGAAAGCGCGCCGCGGCTGTTCCAGATGGTGCAGAACCTGGCCGCCCGCGCCGGCCTGCCCATGCCGGCGCTCTACGTGATCCATGAGGCGCAGCCCAACGCCTTCGCGACCGGCCGCAACCCGGAGAATGCCGCGGTCGCCATCAATACCGGCCTGCTCGACCTGCTGGACGAGCGGGAGGTGGCAGGGGTGGTGGCGCATGAGCTGGCGCATATCAAGCACCGCGACACGCTCATCATGACCGTCACGGCGACCCTGGCCGGCGCCATCGGCATGCTGGCGCATTTCGGCTTCCTCTTCGGCGGGCGGGACCAGGAGGGGCGGCAGAACCCCTTCGGGCCGATCGGGATGCTGCTGATGATCATCCTCGGGCCCATTGCCGCCATGCTGGTGCAGATGGCGATCAGCCGCTCCCGCGAGTACGAGGCCGACCGGATGGGGGCGGAGATCTGCGGCGACCCGCGCTGGCTGGCCTCCGGCCTGATGAAGCTGGAGCACTACAAGCAGGGGATCGTGAACCAGACGGCGGAGGCACATCCGGCCAGCGCGCATCTCTTCATCGTCAATCCGCTCTCGGGCCTGCGGATGGACAGCCTCTTCGCCACCCACCCGCCGACCGAGGAGCGGGTGGCGCGGCTGCTGGCCATGGCACCGCAGGAGGGGCGGAGCATGGGGCAGGGCAGGCGGCAGCAGCCGCAATTCCCGCCCGGCTCGCCCTGGCAGGCCAGGGGGCGGCGCAACCCCTGGGCGTAGCGGGAGCCTTGACGGAACCGGATGTGCGCCGCATTGCGGTCGTGGATCAAGCCACAGCCGAATGGAGACGCCGTCCTCATGGTCCGTGCCGCCACCCTCTTGCTTGCCTCTGCCCTGCTGCTGGGCACCGCACTGCCGGCGGCCGCGCAGGATGCCGAGGCCGGGAAGCGGGTGTTCAACCAGTGCCGCGCCTGCCACACGATCGACGCCGGCGGGCGCAACGGCGTCGGGCCGAACCTGCACGGCATCCTCGGGCGCAAGGCGGCCTCGGTGCAGGGCTTCAACTACTCCCCCGCCATGAAGAAGAAGGGCGAGGAGGGGTTCATCTGGACGGATGAGAACTTCCGCGCCTACATCGCCAACCCCAGGGAGGCGATACCCGGCAACCGGATGACCTATCCGGGGCTGCGCAACCAGCAGCAGATGAACGACCTCATCGCCTATCTCAAGCAGAACGGCTGAGCGCCGGCCGGCTCAGGCCGCGGGGGTGTCCGGCCCCTCGGCCACCGGGCGCCCCCCGACGACCAGCAGCCGGGGACGCGACTGCGCCGCGATGAGACGGCGGTAGAGCGCGAGGTAATCCTCGGCCATGCGCCGGGCGGTGAAGCGGGCCTCGAAGGCCCGCCGGACCGCGGCGCGGTCCAGCCGGTCCAGCCGGCGTAGCGCCGCCAGCGCCCCCTTTTCATCCTCCACCAGGAAGCCCGTCACGCCGTCCTCCAGCACCTCCGGCACCGAGCCGCGATTGTAGGCGATCACCGGCGTGCCGCAGGCCATTGCCTCGATCATCACCAGGCCGAAGGGCTCCGGCCACTGGATCGGGAAGAGCAGCGCGGCGGCGCCGCCCAGGAACCCGGCTTTTTCCGCCTCGGCGATCTCGCCGATGAACTCAATGCCGGGCTCGTTCAGCATCGGGCGGACCACCGCCTCGAAATAGGCGCGGTCCGCCTGATCCACCTTGGCGGCGATGCGCAGCGGCATGCCGGCGGCGCGGGCGATGCGGATGGCCGCCTCCGGCCCCTTCTCCGGCGAGATCCGGCCGAGGAAGGCAAGATAGCCCTCATGCCGCAGGGAGGGGCGCAGCAATCCTTCCGGCAGGCCGTGATGCACCGTTCCGGCCCAATTGGCGAAGGGCAGCGGCCGGCGCTGGGAATCCGAGATGGAGACGAAGGGCGCCTCAGGGAAGGCGCGGAACAGCGGCTCGATCTCCGGCAGGTCCAGCCGCCCGTGCAGGGTGGTGACGAAGGGCACGCCGGCGCCGCGCATCAGGGGCAGGTGCAGGTGGTCGATGTGGAAGTGGATGATGTCGAACTCGCCTGTGCATTCCAGCAGGCGCGTCAGCATCAGCACATGCGGCGCCAGGGCGTCGCGCACCGCGGGATCCAGGCGCAGCGCCTGGGGGGTAATGGCCTTCAGCCGCGCGGCGGTGCGGCTGTCGCCACTGGCGAAGAGCGTCACCTCGTGGCCGAGCGCCACCAGTTCTTCCGTCAGATAGGACACGATCCGCTCAGTGCCGCCATAGAGGAGTGGGGGGACTGCCTCTGCGAGCGGCGCGACCTGGGCGATGCGCATGGTCAAGGTTCCGGTCTCCTGCTGTGATTCGTGCGCCCAGCCGTATGGCGGGCCGGGACGACACTGGCGCGAGACGCGCCAAGGGCGGGGCCGGCGACCGCCTGGCCGCCGGCCTGGTTGAAGCGCCGCTGCCGCATGCGGGATCCATGGCGTCGCGAGGAACGATTGCCGTCCCACCGGCACGCAGCCTTCCGGCGCGCGATTCAGGGCGCGCGATTCAGGGAATGTCAGCGGATGGCGGCGCTTATCCGGGCTCCGGCCCGGGCTGCCGCGACGCGGCTTGCCTGCGGCGGTCCTGCCCCGCATTCCGCGCCGTTCTGCCTCGGGCATCGGGCCGGGCCTGAACCGTGGCGCGGCGCCGGCGCTCCTCCGCATCTCCACCGATTTTCGGTCCACCACCTGGCGGAGCCGGGCGCGCAGGCGTGGCATCGTCGATGCCGGCGGCCGCTTCGGTTCCTGCCGGATGCGCGGCGGCATCCCCGGCCCGCTCCTTCCGCTCCAGCCCCCGCAGGATGGCCCCCGTCATTGCCAGGGGCGGCATTGGCGGGGGCGCGAGGAGAAGGCCGACCCACAGAGGCGGCGCCCAGAAGAAGGGGAACGGCATTGCCGCCAGGCAGGTGATGGCGGCCGCATTGGCCCAGTATCCCGGGCCCGGATCGCGCCGCGACCGCCTTGGCGGCAGGCCGTGCGACCAGGGCGGGCTCGCCGTCACCGTGCGGCCACGACCATGTCGAGCACATGGAGCAGCCCGAGCATGGACAGCGCATAGACCAGCGCGCGCCCCAGCAGCCCTGCCATATCCTCCATCACCGGGGAATGGCGCAGGCCGGCGTCGCGCTTCCCGGCGGTCCCCGGAGGGGGCCGGAGCATGGGGCCGGAACCGGACTCCGCCCTCATTTCCACATCCTCCTTGCGAAGCAACATGGAGCCAGGCGGCATGATCGCCGATATGTGCCGGGCCTCGGCCGAGCACCCGGCGGACTATGAAATTGATAGTCTCGCCGTCGCCCGGTTCAAGACCGTGCGACCCTACGCCGCTGCATGCCGGGCGGGCGGTTCCGGGCGCCCGACCAGCCTGGCCAGTTCCGCCTCGTCCAGGGTTTCCTTCTCCAGCAATTGCCGCGCGGTGCGCTCCAGCACGTCGCGGCGCTCGCGGAGGAGGTTCAGCGTCCGCTCCAGGGCCTGGTCCACCAGGGCGCGCACCTCCTCGTCGATGGCGTCCCCCGTCGCCTCGCCATACTCGCGCCCGCGCGGCTCCTGCGGCAGCATGCCGGGGCCGCCGAGGAAGCTGCGCTCCTGCCGCTCATAGGCGACGCTGCCGAGCCGGTCGGACATGCCGTAGCGCGTCACCATGCTGCGGGCGATGTCGGTGACGCGCTGCAGGTCATCCGCCGCGCCGGTCGAGAGGCGGTCGAAGACCAGCAGTTCCGCCGCCCGGCCGCCGAGCAGCACCATCATCTTGTGCTCCAGCTCCTCCCGGGTCATCAGGAAGCGGTCCTCCGTCGGGCGCTGGATGGTGTAGCCGAGCGCGCCGACGCCGCGCGGGATGATGGAGATCTTGTGCACGGGGTCCGTCCCCGGCAGGGACAGCGCGACCAGGGCATGGCCGGTCTCGTGGAAGGCGACCATCTCGCGCTCCTGCGGACTCAGCACCCGCGTCCGACGTGCCAGGCCGGCCACGATGCGCTCGATCGCCTCGTTGATGTCGGTCATCGCGACCTGGCTGGCGCCGCGGCGGGTGGCGAGCAGGGCGGCCTCGTTGACGACATTGGCGAGATCCGCCCCGGTCATGCCGGGTGTCAGTTCCGCAATCCGTTCAGGGGAGACGTCCGGCCCCGTCCTGATCCGGCGCAGATGCAGCGCCAGGATCGAGGCGCGACCCTTCTTGTCAGGGCGATCCACCAGCACCTGGCGGTCGAACCGGCCGGCCCGCAGCAGGGCGGGATCCAGGATCTCCGGCCGGTTGGTCGCGGCCAGCAGGACCACGCCGGCGCGCGGGTCGAAGCCGTCCAGCTCGACCAGGAGCTGGTTCAGCGTCTGCTCCTTCTCGTCATTGGCGCCGAAGCCATAGGCGCCGCGGGCGCGGCCGAGCGCGTCCAGCTCGTCGATGAAGATGATGGCCGGTGCCTTCTCCCGCGCCTGCTGGAACAGATCGCGCACCCGGGCGGCGCCGACGCCCACGAACATCTCGACGAATTCGGCGCCGGAGATGGAGAAGAAGGGCACCCCGGCCTCCCCCGCCACCGCGCGGGCGAGCAGCGTCTTGCCCGTCCCCGGCGGGCCGACCAGCAGCACCCCCTTCGGCACCCGCGCGCCGAGCCGGCCGTATTCCCCCGGATTCTTCAGGAAATCGACGATCTCCTTCAGCTCCTCCTTGGCCTCGTCGGCGCCGGCAACATCGGCGAAGGTGGTCTTGGTGTCGGTCTCGACATAGATCTTGGCGCGCGACTTGCCGATGGACATCAGCCCGCCCCCGGCGCCCAGGCGCTGCGCGTAGCGGCGGAAGACCAGCACCCAGAAGCCGATGAAGATCAGCGGCGGCAGCACCCAGGAGAGCAGGTTGCTCCAGAAGGGATTCGGCACCACGCCGGTAAAGCGGACGCCGCCCGCCTCCAATTCCTGCGCCAGGGGCTGCGGCACGGCGGTGGTGCTGACCAGCTTGCGCCCATTCGGCAGCGGTTCGCGCAGCTCGCCCGTCAGGCGCGAGCCCTCCACCTGGACGGTGGCGAGCTTGTGGTCCCGCACCATCTGCAGGAAGTCGCTGTAGGCGACGTGCTCGACCGCCTGGTTCGCGGCGAACCAGCCCTGGAACAGCAGCAGGAGGAAGAAGGCGGCGACCCAGTACCAGAGATTGGCCCGCATCTCCTTCGGCGACGGTTTGCGGCCCTCCGGCCGGTGCGGGTTGCCGCGGCCGGAGGGGGCGCCGAAGGAGCGGCGCAGCCGCTCCAGCAGGCCTTCCCCCGAATCCTGCCCGCGCGGGGTCGCGTCCGGGCCGCCGGGGCGGGATGTCGGGATGTCGTTCATCGCGCAGCTCCTTCCCCTCGCTATCGGAAGCCGTGCTGCCGGGTTCCCGGTGGTTACGCTGCCACGCCCCCATCCGGGCTCCGGAACCGGAGGGAGTATTGCCTAGCCTTTCAGCCGCGGCGGCTTCACCCCCGTCAGCTCGCATTGCGCATCGAGCATGGCGGAGAAGTCCTTCCCGCCCCAGCCGCGGGCGCGGGCGCTGCTGAAGGCCTCCCGCGCCGCGGCGGCGACGGGCAGCGGCACCTTCGCAGCATTGGCCGCCTGCACGATCAGGGACAGGTCCTTGTGCGCCAGGTCGATGGCGAAGCCCGGCTCGGTATCGCCGGCCAGCACCTTGTTCGGCCAGTTCACCTTGAGCTGCCCATTGGTCGCGGTGGTGCCGTGCAGCACCTCCAGCGTCCGCTCCAGGTCCAGGCCGAAGGCGGTGGCCAGGGACAGCGCCTCCGCATTCAACTGGCAGAGAATGATGGCGAGGTAGTTGTTCACCAGCTTGCTGCGCGTGCCCGCGCCGGGGCCCCCGCAATGGTGGATGGTGGTCCCCATTGCCTCCAGCAGCGGCTTCACCCGGGCGAAATCGGCATCGCTGGCGCCGACCATGAAGAGCGACTCGCCCCGGTCCGCATGCCAGGCGAGGCGGCCAACCGGCGCATCCACGAAGCCCACCCCCCGTTCGGCGCAGGCGGCAGCCAGGCGGTCGGTCGTCTCCGGATCCACGGTGGACATGTCCATGACGAGCCCGCCGGGCCGCAGATTGGCCAGGATGCCGCCGGTGCCGAGCACCGTCTCCGCCACCTCCCGCGGCCCCGGCAGCATGGTGATGGCAATGTCGCTGGCGCGGGCCACCGCCGCGGCATCCGGGGCCGCCTCTGCCCCCAGCGCCTCCAGCGCCCGCACTGGCTCCGTGGCGATGTCGAAGACCGTCATCGGGAATTGCCGGCGCCGGAGGTTGGAGGCCATGCCCCGCCCCATCCGGCCGAGGCCGATGAAACCCACTCTCTCGCGCTCCTGGCCCATGCGCCTTCTCCCACTTGTGCTTGCCGGGTGGGGGAGACTGGCATCGCAACGGCGCGGGCGGAAGCCATGGGCCGTTGCGCGGCGCCCGGCTTTCCGCGCAAGCTTCGCTTCCCAGAGAGCAGAACATGCTAGGGAGGAAAACGAATGGACCGCCGCCGCTTCATCGCTGGCGGGGCTGCGGGCGCGGCCGGCGCTGCCGCCCTGGCCGCGCCCAACCTCGCTTCCGCACAGCCGCGTATCCGCTGGCGCTGCCCCGGCAGCTTCCCGAAATCGCTCGACACGCTCTGGGGCACGCAGGAGCATCTGGCGCGCCGGGTTTCCGAGCTGACCGACGGCGCCTTCCAGATCCAGGTCTTCGGCCCCGGCGAGGTGGTGCCGGCGCTGCAGGTGATGGATGCGGTGGGCAACGGCAATGTCGAATGCGGCTTCACCAGCGGCTACTACTATCTGGGCAAGGATCCCAGCCTGGCCATCGTCACCTGCCTGCCCTTCGGCCTGTCCACCAAGCAGCACTGGGCCTGGCTGACCCATGCCGGAGCGCGGGAACTCTATGCCGAGGTCTATCGCGACCAGGGCATCGTCGCGATCCCGGCGGGCAATACCGGATCCCAGATGGGCGGCTGGTTCCGCAAGGAGATCAAGAGCGTCGAGGACCTGAAGGGGCTGAAATTCCGTATCGCCGGCTATGGCGGCACGGTCCTGCAGAAGCTGGGCGTGGTGGCGCAGCAGCTCGGCGGGCCGGACATCTACCCGGCGCTGGAGCGCGGCGTGATCGACGGCGCCGAATGGGTCGGCCCCTATGACGACGAGAAGCTGGGCTTCCACCGCATCGCCCCCTACTACTACTACCCCGGCTGGTGGGAGTACTCGCCCTCCATCGACCTGATGATCAACGCTCGCGCCTATGATGCGCTGCCGGCGCAGTACAAGGCGGTGCTGGAGGTGGCCTGCGCCGAATCCTGGCACTGGATGTCGGCGCGCTACGACGTGCTGAACCCGCCGGCGATGCGCCGGCTGATCGCCGGGGGGGCCCAGCTCCGCGCCTTCCCGCGCGACGTGATGAGCGCCTGCTACCGCGCGGCGCAGGAGCTCTATGCCGAGCTTGGCGCGCAGAACCCGCGCTTCAGGCGCATCCATGAGCAATGGGACCGCTTCCGGCTGGAGCAGACCCAATGGGCGCGCGTGGCCGAGGATTCGCTTGCCAATTTCCTGGCGGTGGCGACGGCGCAGCGCTGACGCGGTCCGATCGGCGAAGGGGCGGGGGCGCCGCAGCTGCGAATCGGCCGCCAGAGACGGAAAGGGCCGCCGGGGAATGCCCCGGCGGCCCTTCGCATGTCGGCCGCTGCGGCTCAGCGCGGCGGCTCGATGCGGAAGCGGCGGAGCTGGATGTAGTTGTCCGCCGTCTGCACCACCTTCACATTCTGCCGCGCTGCCCAGACGATCTGCTGCTGGTGCAGCGGGATGAAGGCGACATCCTCCTGCAGCATGCGGCTGGCCTCGCTGATCTGCTGCTGGCGCTTCGCCGGGTCCGTCTCCACCGCGATCTTTTCGAGCAGGGCGTCGAAGGCCGGGTTGGAATAGCCGGCGCTGTTGAACACGCCGCGCGCATCGCCCCGCGTGGCGGCCAGGTTGTACAGCGAGTTGTACGCATCGCCGGTCGCCGGCGTCCAGCCCAGCATGTAGAAGCTGGTGTTGAAGCGGGGCGCGTTGATCTCGGCGAAGTAGCGGGCGCGGGTCTGCGCGTTCAGCGTGACGCGGATGCCGATACGGGCCAGCATCGCGACCGTCGCAGTGCAGATCGCCTCGTCATTCACATAGCGGTCGTTCGGGCAGTCCAGGGTCACGCCGAAGCCGTTCGGGTAGCCGGCCTCCGCCAGCAGCTTCTTCGCCTGCTCGATATTGACCGCCGGGCGCTTGTCGTCCTCCTCGCGGAAGCCGTTCACGCCGGGGCCGTAGAGCAGGTTGGTCGGCCGCGACTGGCCGCGCATGACGGTGCGATGGATGGCGTTGACGTCGATGGCCAGCAGCATGGCCCGGCGCACCCGCACATCCTGGAAGG
>Ga0182742_1001780_pt1 | contig 26114 bp, 26 predicted proteins | sample eDN5th37CBELigMG_FD_128880 | JGI IMG/M metagenome (GOLD analysis project Ga0182742, IMG submission 128880) | Enriched Miracle-Growth compost microbial communities from Emeryville, California, USA - eDNA 5th pass 37_C BE-Lig MG (version 2)... ...
ATGTACGAAGATCTTTTGTCGAAATCAGTGATCCAATTCTTTATCAACAATCTAACAAACCCTCTGAAGTCGATACATACAAGTATATACAACACTCTAACCAATGTTTTTGCTATAGGGAATGCTACTTTAATTCCAATAGTTTTAGATGAAATTAACAATTTTATTGAAGAATTAAATCAAAAAGCTGTCAATGAAGTTCAAGATGATTACTCCAATCTCATTCCAGTGATAGGAATTCTTGATTTCTTTTATGATAAAATCATAAAAGAAATTGGAAAAGACCATCAATTTGCTGTTGATGAACTTGTAAATATTGCTGTTTTGTTAACAAATCTTTATGCAGAAAAACCTCATCTTGAAATACCTAAATGTGTATTAGGGAAACTCCTTGAACAATCCGAAAAACATTTATATGTTCGTGTAAGGACTCTGATGTTGATTGTCAGGCAAGCCAAATTAAATAAATTTGACTCAATAACTGAGAGTCAAAGAGATGGAATCTTGAATTTGATTGTCCAAATGATTAGGAAAGAGTTGTCTATTATAGTTGCAAAACAGCCTGATGATATCTCAGAAATTGCTAAATTTGCACATCAAGAGTTTATGGCAAATGCAATTGAAAAGGGTGTAAAATTTTTTGATGAGGCTGTTTCTGTCGAAAATATATTTTTTTGGGAATATTATAGCGAAGATATGAAGTAATCTTATTAAAAAAAATTAAATTAATTCCCAAGGGATGATGATTTAAATATCTTGTGTATTGTTCTCATTATGAACTTTTTGGGAGAGATCTCACAATTCCAATTTTTTTCCCAGTACTTGTCAGAGATATATCTTGTGCTTGATAATATCAATTCAAGGTTAAACACAATGAAAAACAAATCAGTAAGCTTTATATTTCGATCGAATTAATGACTTTTAGCCAATTCAAGAATACTATGGAAAGTTTATGAAAGAAATACTTGACAATTTTAGCAAAAATAACCAAATAAAAAAATAAGATAAATTATAATTATTGTTTGATTATTACTTATGTCAAAAGCTTAGGAAAATCTCTTGATAAAAATATAATAATTTTTTTTTAGTCTTGCAGCTTTTTTATAATTGTTACTTTTTTTCTGAAACACTTAAGTTGTTTAACTTGTGTTTTCAATTCCTTTAAATAGAAAATGATCAATCAACCTTATGAAAATAATAAATATTCCTCCTCGTTTCTTAATCTATTTCATTTTCTTTCTATGAACCAGTCTACCGTTCCAATCATTGAGACTTTCCAAAATAACTTTTTTTTTCTGAAATTATTGACATCACTTATTATCGTAAAATTACTTGACATAATTTCCTCTATCTTTTCACACCGAGTTTTATTTCATTTTTAACAGCTCGAAAACTTCCCTAATTCTTTGACTATTAATAAGAGAATCAATAATTTTAAAAATTGTTTTGTCTCACCTAGTTTTTAATGCAGAATTCATTTTGCTTATATTTACACAGTCAATTTTAACTTTATGCAATATCATATAAACGATTGGGATTTAAAATTCCGTGCAAGAGTTCATGGTAATTTCCTTGTGACTCTAAAAACTTTTGTTCAGTTGTACTGAGATTCTTTCCTTTTCCTTCATGCCAAAGACTAACACATTTGAGATGCTCGGTAAAGCTTTTAAAATCATCAAAAGGAAGCCCGTTAAGTTTGACAGTATAACCTTTTCCCATATTGATTTGACTTGGAGTAAAAGAATGTTTGTATAATTTTCTTAAACTTGGAGCTACTAGTTTTACACCATTCTTTATTTTATGGCCATCAAATTTCATAAAAGCTCTTGAAAGAGCCAAATGATGAGCAGGAACCATGCTTTCGTATCCTTTGTTATTAGCATATCTAAATGAAGGATAGCAAGTGGGTAAGAAGAAATAATTGTAGTTATCAACCACAACCAAAACTTTGTGGCTCTCTAAATTATACACTTGCTCAAGTATCTCAAATATTACATTAATCGAAAACATTTCTTCTTTCAATCCATGCTCTACAATCTCCAAAACTGTTTTTGGTTCAGGTAATCTTTGTTTAAGTCTGACGTTAAATTGTCTTCTTTCTTCTGCAATGAATAATTTCTCATTGGGAGTGATGAATTGTTCCCAATCATTAGACCATACCTTTCTTTCAGGATCATAAGTTACAGGAACTGGTTCTGGTTCATCATCATGTACACCAGCTAAATTATACTTTCCATACAACTCCAAATTTACTGGCAAGTCTTTTATAATTTCATAATTGGACTCTTTGAAAGCCCTAAGGAATGTTCTTCCTTTACTGAATTCTAAATACAAGCCAGAATCATGATGTCTTTTATATTTTGACTTATCTTGGGTTAAATGATATGCATCAGGTGCATTAATAACAATCCAATTGTTCTTGTGAGCCCACATTACTGCATACATAAGCAATCCACTTTTTCCTGCACCTCTAACTCCAGAAAGTACTGCTCCACTATTGAATCCAATAAAGTTCTTAAATCCATGTTCTCTCATGACTTGTGGTACATATCTGGGCGTTTGAATGTACTTCTTTAAAAGCAAGAGATAAGTTTTTTCTTTCCCTTTCTCTTCACTCTCAAGAGTTAATTTAAAGTTTTTGAAAGGTCTTAGAGTCTCGTCAGGCCTTTGAGCATTTGCTTTTGGGTCAACTTTTTCTCTAAATTGAGTCAAAATTTGTTCAATAATCTTTCCTCTTTTTTCTTGATTAATCAGATGTGGTCTCATAACGTTGCATACTAATTCTCTTACTAATGCATTTACGAGAAAGTCGAAAATGTAGCACTCAGTAAACATTTTATTCATAATTTCATCCTTTCTATAATGAACTAACTTTTCATTAAATGTGATAGCAAAATCATGGAAAATTCTTGGATATAACTCTTCATCATTTAACAAGGATCTGAAATCTTTAGTTGTTTCAGCATCAGCAAAAACAGCCTTGTAATCTTCTTCTGTTAGTCTGCTATAATTAAGCTTTCTCATTTCGTTTGTCATTTTAAAACTTTCTTCGGTGCATTGGAGGCAAAACCTCTTAGTATATCTGAAAAAATTGGGATAATATTCACCTAAAGGACTTAATGGGAAATATTTGAATAGTTCAACAGAAGGGAATTCTACAACTCTTCCAATGTTCAAATCATTCACTTCGAAGATGTTTCTTAAGTAAACGTCAACAGGTTCATATGTGGAATACTCTTCGACTTGAGGAGGGGCTCTAAATGGTTCTCTGGCTTTTCTCATTTCTGAGATGGTGAGTTGTCTTCTTTTATAAGCTAATAAGAATTCATTTTTCAAGAGTGGGTTTTCAAGCTCATTATAACGATCGCGGAGGAGTTTAATTTCAACTACTTCTTCTATGTTTGGTAAAATCTTTTCTGTGTAAGTCTTAAAGGCATCAACGTTTGACAATCTTTTTTGTTTCTTCTGTGCTTCAGTCATTCCGATAATTCTAGAAAGGTAAGTTGCTCTATGTCCAATTAACTTGGAGGTTGGGAGGGTTGTCTTAGCTTGTTGAGCAAGATTTATTAACTTTAAAGAACTAGTCATCTTAAAAATAAAGATTTGTTTATGATATCAAATGACAATTCAATACTAAAGAAAATTAATGAATTGATTTTTAATATCTTAGTTGTGGTGTTAGTTCAATTTTTTTTGTTATTTTTTTTTCCTTTTCTTATCTTTCATTTCAATTATATCTATATAAGAAGAGAAAATTTTTTTATTGATGCTTAAAGCTTTTTTTTAATTATTATCCGAGATAAAAAAGTTTTACTACAACAGATATTGTATTAAAATCCCATAAAATACATTATTAAAACACTAAAAGTAGTTCCAACTTTATTATTAACGTACAGTTCAAACTCTCTCGAAATAAAATTTCGATTGAGTTGAGCTATTTAAAAGGAAATTAATTTTTTTTCAAAAATCCTTTTGGCTTGAAATCTATAAAAATTTGGATTTTTTCTTGAATTGGTTATAAAAACACCAAGACTCAAAATTATTCAAAGTTTTCTTTAAATTTCATTCTAGTTTTGAAATTGTTACATTTTGGGTATCTTATTCGCCGAAATTCACACATTTTATACTGTTATATATAGTAATAATTCAAATGAAAATGACAATATAAAATGAAATTTAAATTAAATGCATCTCATACTGAATCTAAGAAAACAAATAAATACAATTTTTTTCCACATCAAACTTGATTCAAAAAGAAACCAATTATTAAATCACTCTGTTTCTGAGTGGTAATTTATTTGTTGTTTGAGACTTTAATTGTTTCATTGTTTGTGAATAAAGTTGATAAGTGAGATGTTGGACTTTTTGTATATTCAAATCTCTAAGTTCTTTGTAAAAATGCAGCACTTCTTCTTTGAGCTCTGAACCATAACATTTCAAAGTTCGAAAAGGAATTCTTATTGTTACATAACTTCTACATTGATAAATTAGTAGGCTTTTAAGGAATTTATATTTAGAGACAATTTTTTCAACTCTTCTTTGATAATTTATAGTATTATCTAAGCCTTTCAGAAAAAGTGTGAGGGTCATCTTAGTTTTTTCAAAGCAAATTTCTGCAAAAGAAAGAACTGGATTCACTATATTTAGTTTTAATTTCAAACTTCCTTGTTCTAAGAGCTCCAAAATTTGGAAATACTTCTGTTCAACTTTTAAGTTTTTATTTAAAAATGAATAAACCTTGTTTTGTTGAACAGCCTTTTTGAAATGTGTCAAAGTCAAAGCCTTAGCTTTCTTCAATTTGGAAAGTATAAAAAGAATTCTTTGGAAATAGATGTTTTTTACTTGGATTGGATTACATTCACTGTTTAAGTTTATATTGTATTTTCGTTGAACTAGTTTGTCAAGGTTTTCTTCTAAAAAATTCAGAGATACATTCATTCCTTTTGTAATTTGGTCTTTTATAAAAACTTTGAAAAGCGATAAGAGACTGGCTCCTATAGGGGAAAATGGAAAATCAACCAGAATAAATCTCTTTCCAAATATATAAAACTCTTCACATATTTTTCTGCATTGCAAAGGATCATGCCAATTTGAATCTTGGAAGTTTTTGACAAGATATATGAACTCTTCTAGGGAAACTAATTCTTCTTGAGAATTGATCAATGTTAAAAAAGAACTCGAAAGAATTTCGTGAAAGTCATTTAAAGAAAGAGGAGAGATTGTCCTCGCAACTATCATTATGCAAGCATTTTTTATTTCTTCGAATGAAGGATCAATCAGACTATTCCAAATAGAAATGGCGCTCTGATAAAAACACCCAAGAAGAGATTCATCTAGTAAATCACCCTTTAATTGTGCTTGTACATAGCGTTTAAAGATACTGAACTTTACAATAGATGTTTTGAAGGGCATGTTTAGTTCCAGCCAAAGTAAAATTAATGAATTATAAACATTTGCTTTCACTTTTCTATGGAAGAATCTTTCTTTAAATTTGAAAAAGATGTCAAGACTCTTTATCCTTATCGGCCACAAAACTTTTGAAGCTGATGCATCAATAGTCTGGAAATATATTTCTTTAATCAATTCAAACCACGTTAAACTTGAAGAAGGCCTGACAATTAATAAATTATCAGTAATTTCTGAATTTTTTGGACTTGTTGGTAAAAGGGGTGAGGTTTCTGTTGAACTTTCAGCTTGTATTGATGTCATAATTTTGTTTTACAATAAAGCCGATATTAAATTTTAGATTCGAGTACAAATGAGATATTGATGTCATTAATCTATTTAGTTAATATTATCTCGTTTCAGTTTTGGCGCGAATAGCTCTGAAATGAGCTGAAATAGGTTTTAGATATGAGCATAAAAACTGTTTTTGGGTTGCTCTAAGAATTTAATAAAAGAATTGGAGTTTTATTTTTCAAACCAAAGCTTTCTATACTAAACTTAATTAATTATTTGGGACTGTTCACATTTTATGAATTTTAGAATTTATAATCTAGACTGAAAACCAAAAGGAATTGTAATATGCAAAAAAAAATAAATAAAATTCAACTACAAAACAATTTTTTCTGAGTACGTAGAACTTTTGGACATTGGCCATTCTTTAAGATAATAACTTGCTTATAACTTAACTAAATTCAAAATAAACTTTTGACTTCTTCAAAGTCTTGAAAAAAAGTGGAAAAAATCAAGAGACAATTTTAAATTATTTTAGCACTCTTCTTTAAAAAGGTTAACATCTTTCCTAGTCCAAATTCCTATACCACAATTTTATATAGAACTGAACTTTTTTTTGAATATTTAAAGATCTAATAACAAAAAGATATATATTTAGACATTAGAAGTTGTCATTGTTTCCAGTATTAGATCTACTTTTTTCAATATTGCGTTATACTGATCATAAAGTTCTTGCCAATATTCTTGTAGTTTTTCTTCGACTTTTCAAATAAATATAAATCCAAATTCAGTAAAATACCTTCTTCTCTGGGCATATTTTCTTGAGTGAATTGCTCAATAGGTATTTTTATTAATTCATCTATTCAAGAACTAAAAAGAATTTTTCAGAAATTTACTGTCAATATATAAGTATGGATATTTCTTTTTTAAGAAAGGTAGAAATTCCACTCTATTCGCAAGATAAAGCCTTGTTTTAATCTCATTCTTGTATTGTACAAAGAAATCAGGATTTTCCATATCCCCTATGGCAAGCTTTAAAATTTCAAAAACTCTTTTAATTTGGTTCTTTGTTAACTTCAAGTCACCGTGGATTGCTTTAATTTCTCCTGAAGTAAGTTTTATTGATTTATATTCTTCGAATTTAGACTTTGTTCTAAAATACTTCAAAGCCCATGTAAAATAACCTTTTGATAAACACCATCTAATGTCACTTAAATCTCTCAAATGTTGGAAATCCATGGACGAGTCTTCTACACTGAGTTCAAAACATTCTTTATCTTTAATAATTTGTGTGTAGATAACCTGTTGAAGTTAAAAAATTTCCTTAATTTCTTACTTTGAGAATCGAAGAACCATGCGACTTACGTTGGAATGGGGGTAGGATTATAAATTGGCTTATTCTTATTCTTTTTCTGTTTGCATTGAGATAAAAAGAATATGTTGTACAAAAACCACACAATGTAAAAATTCCTTTCTACGAATTCTAAATAAATAAATCCAGACATTTAATACTTGATCTTTTTTGTAGAGGATGTAATAATCCCAAAAATCTGTGTGTTCAACATATGAGGCTCCATCAATGAAAAATTTCAAGAAAACTTGTAGACGTTCATTATATTCAATAAATCCTTGAGTTGTAAACTTGCAATGATAAATCTAGAAAGTGAGTCATTTTTTAATAGATTTTTCAACCTCATAAGTTTGATTAGGTGTTTCCAAAAGTTCATATTCATAAATTTTCTCTCCAGGAGGATGAAATTCTAGTTCCTTTTCAAGCTTATCTTTAAACTCTTTCTTTGTCAAAAATCCTACTTAATTAACTTTCTAAAAAAATAATGTTTTGCCTTGAAGAAAAACTTCGTTTAATTGACTTTCAATTGGGTCTGCATCAGGAGCTTTATCCTTGTATTTGATATCAAGGTAAGCATGCAAAGAGCCGCCCAAGATATGGATGTTTATTTCTAAGTTTTTATACCCATGAATTTCTTCTTCCTGTCCATAAACTTGGTTTGTAAATTCTGGATTGAAAACGTATTCTTTTGATCCAAAGGTTGTTGGATCACATTCTAAACTCTAAGTGTAAATTGGAAATATTTATTACCGAGTCTCAAGAAGGTAATTTTGTTAGAATCTTCAGCATCATCGGCATTGGCATTTAACATAGTTTTTTTGAAAGAATCTAGAGTAATTGTTTCTCCTTCAAGTTGATCTCTATGTCTTTTTTTTGAGGATGGTTCCTCTAAAGCATCAGTACCTTGTTTCTTATCTTGATATTCTCCGAAACTTTCGCTCATTTTAGATAACCAGCTATAAAAATCAAAATATTTAGCGCAAAAATTGGAATATCCAAAAAAATATATTAGAAATTTTGAATTATCAGAAATACCAGCATATAGTAAATTTTTTTAGTTTTGTTTTCTTAAACCTCCACATCGCCTTAGTTCTTTCCATTCAATAATATTCCCTTCTTTGTGTTTCTCGCAATTTCTTTCTTTTGATAAAACATTTTTGTCGATAATTCTCTTTTCATTTTGACCCAATTAATAAGAAAAGTGGAGAGTAATTCTATTTGAAGTTAAAAATTGAGGGGGAGAGAAATACGAATGCACAAAAATTATATGGTTGAAAGAGAAATTTCCCTTATTTTAAAAAATATCCCAGAATTTCTGTTGCTTTAAACTTGTGTAAGATATAAACAATTTATTTATTTATTTAGAAATCAATTTTTGTTAATGACTGTTGTAAAATTGAGAGTAGTTAAATTAAAAGGAAACTATACAATATAGACCGGTTTTAACGATATTAATAAAAAGAGAGGTGCTCTTAATTTTGTCCTGGAGCTCCATCTTCATCAATTTTGGATACTTTTTCCCATTCCCCTTGTTCATTTTCCTATATTATCTTATTAAACGATCGTAAGTACTTACTTTATAAATATCAACTATATTCTCAGAATTAGGTCCTGCACTTGAAACTGCCAAAAGGTTTCCACCAAAAGAAAAACTAAGCCTCCATGCTGGACCTTCCCCTTTTTTGACATCTATTCTGGTAAAATCGTTTTGTCCAGCTTTAGAATTTCTCCAAAAAGCGATAGTTGCATCCTATTCGATTAATATTTTCCTATTCCAAAAAAACCTCAGAGCAACTGACAAGAGTTTCATAAGGCGAACCTATACTTGGACTCCAAGCAACATCCCTGACCCAATCAGTATGAGCATCTTTTAGTGTTGCGACTGCAACAAATTTATTTGTTGTTCCTTAATTTTAAATTAATATTAAATCCAGTAAAATTAGGTACCTTCTTGATATTCCCAAATCTTTATACTTTTATCGCAACTTGCAGAAGCAAATTTTGGAAGAGGTGCATATTTTTCATTATATTCTTCTGCCTATTACTTTGAAATAACTTTTTTCTATAATTTTTACAAAGTAATCATTCCCACTATGTAAAGCAGCCCAAGATACACTGTTAACACTTGAATCATGAGCGGGAAAAGTAAGAGGTGGATCCCATTGGTCATCAGCTAAAATCTAATTTGGCGCGAATTTTTTATACAATATACGTCTTCTCGAAAAGAGTGAAATAGTTCCATCAGCACTGCAAGCAAGAAGCTTAAGACCACATTCCCAAGGTGCCCAAGTGATAGCATTTATGGATGCTTGTAAATCAAAGCTTATTGCTTCCTGCCAATCATTGGTTTTGACTTCTCTCCAAACTATAACCTACACCCATGATGCTTCCATAAAGAACGAAAGTACTTTTTTATCAAACCCACATGAAGCCAAAACATTTCCAAATTTTGGGTGAGCCCATGCAAGCTGCCAAACAGGGCCATTATGTCTAGACAAAATTAATTCTAAAGTGTTAAATGGTATCATACGCTTTAATGGATGCTAATTCGATAGTTGTTTCTCCTTGGGCAGAATTATCTTTAGTTACATCGAAAAGTTGTATGGATCCTGAAGGGATAAGTTTCCTTATTTATTTTTATTTTATATACCATCAGAAGAACAGGTGGCTAATCTCCTTCCATAATAATCATATTGAGCGTCATGCTTTTAAATGTAAGTTTTAGATTGAAGTGCAAAGTATTACAATCATTCCTTCATGTTTAGTGTTAATAAAACCAGTTTTCTCAATCATTTCTAAAAGAGTATCTTCAGACGTGTTTTTTTAATTTTTTTAATTTATTTCGAGGCAATACAACATAATAAACAAATTAACATTTAAAAACCTCAGTTTTAAAGAAATGAGAAAAATTCTAAAATTTTCTTATTCTCTGCCTCTCAAGGGTCAATGGATCAATTTGAGTTTGAAATTATGAATGAGAAAAGACTTTGATGAAACTTTTCGAAGTAAATCCTTGGGGGAAAAAATCATTTAAATTCATTTTGAATTATTTTAAGGATTTTTGTCAATGGAAATGTCTCTGATTATCCTCTTGAAAAGTAAAGTCAAGATTAAATTTACCCTTTCTGATGAAAGAAAAATATTATGAATATCGCGGAGTCTGAGGACTCGTTGAATCGAATTGAATATTATGAAAACATTGATTTATTTAAGAAAAACCAATTTGAAGTTCATAAGTTTGATAGTTTATTTATTTAATAAATCTATTTAATCTAAATCAGAAAATGTCTCTTTCATATTCCCCAGAAAATTTTAATAAAGATATAATTCATGAAGCTAAAGAAGGGACCTCAGAAAACAATATGTTCACAAAAGGCAAGTTAAGATATTTAGGAGGGAAAAATGAAGGTAAACTTTTTCTTTTTTTTTTCAAAGAAATCAATAAAGAGAATCTATACTATACTATTGAAAAAGAGAAGCAACAAATCAGATGCTTTAAGAATGAGAATTCTACCCATATCCATAAAACCTTAAACTTAAAAGGAGCTAAACTAGGTTTTTTTACCTTTTAGATTTGTGAATAATAGCACAGCTGTAGAGCCTCACGAGCATCAAACAGAACTTAAACTAGTCTTAAAATCTGGAAAGGCAGTTATATTTTCCCATTTAGAACAGTCTCAAAAAACAGAATTTAAAAAATCCTTTTTAGCAGAAGAGTTTATGGTAATTTTTTTGTAGTTACAGAGGCAATAAAGTCATAGATCAACTCTCAGAAGAAGTCAAATTCAATATTTAAAAAATTTAAAAGCGGTTTTGCCTTCATTCTAAAGGTTCCAATAAAGATGTCTTCTGGTACAATCAATGTTTTGGAAAAGGTAAATTAAAGATCTCTTAAATTATAAACGATCTCAGATAGGAGATGGGTTTAGAAAAACTCCTGATGTTGTGTTTTCTGGCGGTTCTTCTATTAGAAAGAACAAAATTAAAAAAATTCCCAAAGGTCCTGCTCAAGGAGTTTATTTTGGAGCAGAATCCATTGTCAATGAAGTTGCAGGTGCTTTAGTTGGCCTTTTTTCAGAACCAATGAAAGGTTAAAAATCAATATAAATATATATAAAATAATAGGAGCAAAAGAAAAAGGGATCAAGGGAGCCACCGCAGGATTAGGCAAAGGAATTGCTGGTTTAATATTTAAGCCCGTAGCTGGTTTTAAATCAAAATTTATTTGATTTAACTAAGTAAGGGACAATTGATCTCGTGACATACACAGCTCGTGGAGTTGGAACCGTTCCGAGAGTTATATATAAAGATGTATTCAGAATTAAAAAAAAGAAAAAGGGTGGAAGTTCTAGAGAGAAAAAAGAAATAGAAAAAGATGATCTTGAGTTAGTCTATGAAAATGAGAAAGAAGAAGTTTATGTAAATAAAAAAAGAATAAGTGTACAAGGAGGATTAATTATAAACAATCAACCTATAATGCCGATGGAATATTTAGAAAACCTTGATCATAAAGTATCTCTACGATTTGATTATTAATTAAATAATTTATAAATAGGAAAGGTTGGAACAAGAAAAGCTTAGAAGAGAAAAATTAAAGGAAATAATGATAAATATTATCGGCAATTTAGATGTAGAAACTAAAATAAGTTCTAAAAACAGAATTCCAGATGATGTGAAAATTATGGATGAAGAGGAAAAAAAAGGTATAATAAACTAATTTGTGGTTAATAAATAAGTAGAAGTTATAGAAGAGGATAATGAGATTAGTGAAATTTTGGATTTTTACCAAAATGAGGATTCAAGTCAAGATTCTGAAGAAAAACTTTATGAATTCTTTTTTGTTCAAAATATTCCAAATAAACATTCTGGAATGAGTTTCCAAACAAATTCATTTGATGATAAACCTCCTGAAAAATTTTTCAATATCGAATTTGATTCAATAGTAGATCAAAGTGAAGACCTTGAATTTGATTCGCCTGTTTCTTCAGAATCTTATAATTTAGAATTAGCAGTGAACAAACCAATAGCAATTGACGATTCTGATGAATTTGATGCGGATGAATTCAACGAGTGTGATATTCGTGTTGCAAAATATCTCCCTTTATATACAGGCAGAGATGGAAGGAATGGCCCCATATCTCCTAATGTTGAAGGAAATGGACCACTTAGGAACGAAATTATTTTAGGCAATATACTTGATGATGGGCTAAATGAGAACTTTTATTTTGACAAAAAGCAAAGTTTAACTATACAACACAATATTTCTGAACTAGAACGACAGAACTCAATGGCAAAGCCTCATGTGTAAAATTTAGAACAATTTTTTCATTACTTACAGTATATATAGCTTAAATAATTCCGAGAGTTATTTTGACACAGAACAGAGAAATTCTAAAACATTGCAAAACCTTATTCCTGAGATATTCCAATTAAAACTTTTGAGAAACTGGAAATATCCCGAAATTAATATCGAACTTCCTTTTAAGGAACTTGAAGACCTTCCAGATTTACTTAGAATAAGAGATTATGAATTTAAGGGCAAACAATTCTGTCAGTTGAAGGATCAAGAATTAATTCAATTTTTAGAAAGCTGGAAGTATTTTTCATATAGAGAGCTTTAGATACTCATTGTCTTTTAGTTTTATTCAAAATCAGGAAGATGTCAGGCATTTTTATGGTTACAAAAAAGGTGGTAAGGTACCAGAGAGTGATATTATCATGAAGAAGTTGAGAGTGATAGCAAAAGAGTTTTTAATGAAAGTTGGAAGAAGTGTTCTAACTGGGAACTTCAATTTGACCCAAATTCCTTTCCCTATTAAATTTTCGATTCCTAAATCCTATTTTGAAAATATAGGAGTCATCCCAAGTATTAATATTTTATAATTTTTTTAATTCTTTAGCTTGTTTTTATCCTCTATACTTAAACCTAGCAATGAAAAATCAGGATCCTTTACAAAGGTTTAAATTTTATCTTGTAGGATCTATAGCCTACTACTTTTTGACATCACCCTTTGCTAAACCTGTAAAGTTCAAATCAACAATTTTTTCTGATCAAAATAGTTTAATCCAATCCTTGGAGAGACGTTTACTGGGTATTATAACGATGGAAGCAAAGTCTATTGTGAACAAATTTCTCATCATCCACAAGTCAGCTACCTTTTATACCTAGGACCTAAAAAAGCTTATAAAATTTGGGGGCCCTCTAACTTTTCAGCTCATGCAAGTCTCAATAGTCTAAATGTGAAATTATATACTAACTCAACATAACCATTTAGATTATAACAAAAGGTTGGAGAAAAATAGAATTTTCAGACACAAAACAAACGATTAGTAACTCTTTCCCTAATGTAAATAAGAAACTACTTGTGTGTGTTATTAGTATAGGAACGCTATGAAGGGTTATTTTGGGGAACCACTGTAACTGAAACGATTGGAAGCATGGAGTTTAATGACGAACAAAATCAAATTTATTGCAAACTTACATTTGGTGGCATTAAGAAAAAACCATCAGATTATTTTGAGGGTTCAATCCTAGTGAATGGGAAGAAAGTTTCTCATGTTTATGGAACTTATTTAGGTAAAGATTTGCTTCCTTTTTGTTAGATAAATCTTAGGCTGGACTGAAATCGATCAATTCAGATATTTTGATTATCGGCATTGCCTCCCTTTTGAATTGCAAAGTGGAAAATCTCCCCTTCTCTCTGATTTTAGATATCGTGCTGATTATCTTCATCTGAAACAGGGTATAATTTTTTGGAATAAAAATAAATAGGATAGGATATGTTGATATTGCTCAACAACAAAAGGAGAATCTAGAAAAGATCCAAAGAAATGACGCTAAATTAAGAAAAGAATACTCAGATAAAAAGAAAAAAAAATCATAACTTTTGATTAAAAAAATTATTTTGGATCTAAAAAATCATATAAAAAATCGTCCATTGATCCAATATTTTTTTTGTTTTGTATTCTCTTAATAATTACTTTATATAAAACACCTGAAATGGGATTTAAGTTAAAAAAGATTCTTTGTAATATTAAAAATAGTAATGCTTGTATGTGAAAAACTGAATTGAGATTACATTTGATATATATAGATATATATATATATATACATAATGCAGACAAAAAAGAAAAAATGTCTCCTCAATATACAGTGAAAATCTTCTCATTCAGCAATATTGGGATGGTAAGTTTGGAAAATTATAAATACTCTCATAAGTAACGAGAAAAAAGTACAGAAGTTGTGGTGTTATTGTTAATGCTGGCTTTATCATACAATTGACTGTTGAGCTAAAAAGAATCACGATTAATTTTTTTTTCTAATTACCTGCACTTTCATATCCTTGAGCCATTGAGACTGTTGAGTAAAGACTTCATTCATTTTATATCTTGATTCAGTGCTTTGATACATTTGTCTTTTAACATAATCATTTTCAAACCCGTTCAATCCAGCTCTGAGTTTTAAATCAAGGATCTTTATTCTATTTTTATAGTCATAAGGAGCATTTTTAAAAGATGAAGTCTGGAATTGGTTTGATTTTTGCTCTGAGAGATATCCAGTATCTTGCCTTGGATAATTCCCTAACGCTTCAGTATAATTTTGAAAAGATTGATTTTCTTTGGGAAGGCCATGTTCTTCGTTCTCAGAAACATCTAAAGATTGCTGATTTTCAACTAAGCTTTCCCATTTTTTGTAAAATTCATGCTGTTCTACTTGTGTTGTAAGATCTTGCATTTGAATTTGTTTTGTTAAAGGAGGTTGATATTCAAATTCATGCTCTTGATAATGTTTGTAAGCGACTCCAACACTTCCTGTTGAGTTGAGTTTTTCAAAAAAAATAATTTTACGCAAATCAGAACCTCTTTCGCTTGATTTTTGTATCATTTTTCCAATGTTCTCCAAAGACTTTTCTTTTTCTTTAAGAAGACTTTCATTTTCTCTCAGTCTATATACATCATCATTTATTTTTTTCACATAATCATTCAATAGTCGTTTTTGTTCTCTAAGCGTATACTTTCTATTAAAAGTTAAAAGTTTTTCTTTGGTTGAACTCACTTTTCTCTTGTATGATCTTTTGAAGCCTTAAAAGTATTAAAATTTTCTTTAAATATCTCTTGTTCTTCAATGAGTTGTTCTTGTAATTTCTTTAGCAATAACTTGTCCTTTTTCATTTCTTGCTTTAATAACTCTATTTTGTTCACTTCATTTTTATATATCAAAACCCAATCACTAAAAGAAGGATTATATCTTTTAACTTAGATATTTATACTCTATTAATTTGTTATTACTCAAAAGTTTGGATTTTTTATTTGAATTCTCTTTTTCTATAAAATTGGAACCTTAGTTAGCATTAAGAAAATGTGCTGAATTTCTTACTAAGGAAACTTTTTGAAACAGTTTTTGGGTGGATTTCATTATAAAAAGTTTTGAAGTAAGAATTCGATTTTTCTTCTTCTGACGGCTTTCTAAATAAAATAATGTAAATATGAAGAATATACCAGAATAAATGATTTAATCTCTTTCAATTCCTTCATTATTTTACTGATAGCCAAATTGCTATTGTCTTTAGAGACAGATTTATTTCTTATTAAAGGTTTCTGGGGGGATTGAGGATTCTGCTTTATTTTTCTTTCTTTGTGGAGCCTTGCAAGTTGAATATCTTTCTCGTTTATTTCTTTTTTAAGTTCCTCAATAACCTGAATGGCATAGTCTTGAACTCCAAAGTACGTGTTTTGTTTCATTTTCAGTTTCTCTTGCAACTCTTTGTTTTCACCTTTTTGATTAAGATTTTTGTGTTCATATTCTTGTAATTGCTCATTTAAAAAACCTTCATTCGATTGAAGCCTTTGAACCTCTTGAAATATTTCGTCCTTGTTACTTATATCAAGTTTAATATTTTCAACTTGTTTTTTAGTATCTTGCACGGATTTTTCAGCTTCTTCTTCGATCAGCTATTAAAAGTATGAATACTTTGAAAACTCTAATTGTACCTCAATTTCTTTTTCAAATTTTTTTTGAAGCACTTCTTGGTAGTTTTTGAGACGTTTTTTATAGTTTTCTTCTAACTGAATTACTTCACTATTCAACTGATTTTTTTTCTTGTCTTTGGATTGCCTTAACTCCAAATTTTGTATTTTTATAATCTCATGATCTTTTCTGATTTTCTCTTTTTCTTCAAAATGTTTCAAATCTTCATTCATCTGTAAATCGAGTTTCTCTTTCTCTAAAATAAATTTCCTTTCATAATTCTCCTTTAATTCTTCTCTTTGAGTCAATGCCAGTGTCATTTTTTGTTGCTTAGCATTCTCAAGTATCTATGGAGATTGTAAAACTTTTTAATTCATTAAGAATAACCTTTATTTCTTCCTTCAGTTTACTTTGTAACTCTTTCTCAGAATAGTCTCTTAGCACCTCTTCTTGGTGAACCCTCTGGGTACTTTCAAAATCTCTTTGACGTTTTTTATAATTTTGAATGATATTTTCCTTTTCAAAATCAAGATCTTCATAAATTCTTTCCTTGATTCTTTCTTCCTGCTTTCTAATTAATTCAAGTTCACTCTCAAGATCTTTCTTTTTATTTTCCAAACTCTAAAACGTCACTATTTTATTTAATTGTTTCTAAATACTTGTTCTTTGTTTCGAAAGTTTTTATCTTGGTTTTCTTCTTCAAGTAGAAGTTCTTCTTTTATTTTATTTTCTTGAATTTTATTCAATTCTCTTTTATTCCCAAAATGCTGTTTATCAAGTTTCTTAACATCTGCTTCAAACTTTTCAAGGTATTCATTTTTTAACTTTTCTTTAATTTTCTCTTTCTCTGTCAAAAGTTGAGATTTGCTTTCACTCGCCTCTTCATTGAGCGTCAATGCTAGAGCTTTTAGAGCTGATTCAGTTTTCTTGTTTATATTTTCTTCATAATCTTCTTCTTGTTCTTTCAACTCTTTTTTAAAAGTTGTCAATTCTTTTTCTTTCTTTTTATAATGTTCGAAAAAGTTATCTTCATATTCTTGATCAACTTCCTCTATTTTAATTTGTCCTTCATATTCTAAAGGAACAATTGAGGCTTTTGTTTCTGAACCATCCGCCTTTTTCTTATCTTTATTTATGAGAGGCACTGGCATCCCAGAAAAAGAGGAGTCTTGATTATTCGAAACGAATGAGTCTTGTTGATCTGAAACATGACTTTTATCCAAATTACTTATTCCTTTATTTCCAGTCTTATTGGAATGAGAGAGTGGTTGAACTGAGGGAAAAGGATCTCCTTTTGTCGTTGCCGCATTTCCTCCAATAGGAAAGTTCTTTTTAAACTTGCTATTAGTTTGTTTTTGATTTTTCTTTCGTTTTGCTTCAAGATAAAGTCCTCTATAATATTCATCACAAGGATGTTCTTCTTGAAATTCATTAGTTTCTAAATTAACATAAACAATTTCTCCATCTCTTCTTTTATAAGGTTTGAAATTTTCTGGAAGAGGAGCCTTTAAGCCTTCCTTTGCAATATATAAGAGATCCTTATCCTCTTTTAAATCCATTCCGAGAAATTGAGCATACTCAATAATTTCTAAATGTAGAATTAACAAAGAAAATATATATTGTACCTTGATCAGAGGGCTCGTAATCATCATCCATTTCTTCATCTAATAACATACTTTCTTCTCCTTCAATTCCTATGCCTTCATCGTCGTCAATATAATGTGCCATCTCTTAAAATAATTCTCGATTGATAAATATTATATTTTACACTTGAAAATAACCAATCCGTTAGGTAATTCAAAATTTTTAAGCTTTTTAAAGAAAGGAAAATAAAGAATTTAAAAGAGAAATACTCTGGACTTCAAAGAAGTTTTAAATAATCTTTTTACTTGAATTTATTTTTATGTACAATCTAATTCTAATGCAAGGATATTTATAGGACCAAACCTTTGTTGATTTTTATTTATTTATATTATTGATAGAAATGCTTAAAAGAAATATATATGTATTAACCATGATTGAATTAAAGTAATTCAATAGGAAATGTAAAAAATTAAATAGTAGGAATAATTCGATGCTTATTTTTAACTGAATTAAAATGATAAAACTTCCTTTTGGATCCGAAACAATTCCTAAAATATGTCAACAAAGCGGAATCCCTCTTTGGGAAATTAAAAGCCTGAAAGCTTTGAACCCAAAATAATACCTCTAATTTCAAACTAACTTCAGTAAAGTTCAATTTAAGTAAAAAATACTTAAATTACATTATCAAATATCTCAATAAGTTATCATTACTTTGTGAAGATAGAATTTTAAAATCTAAAATACTACTTTATCTTTAAATATTGATCTTACATCAAGTGATTGATATATAAGATCAGATTGACGATGATTTGTTATGAACTCAGAATCGAATCTAAAACCTTTCTTTTTCAATTCTTCAAAGCTGTTCTCTCTAACTGAAAATTCTCGAAGGATATAGTTTTTGCCAAATTCGTGATAGATTCTTGTGTCATAAATCCTTACACATACATCATCTACTCTCAGGTAAGATCTCAGTAATCCAAAAAAGCAGTCTCCCATTACTCTAAACCTAAAGGTTGATTGTGATAATCCACAGTCTCCAAGCTCGTCTTCAAATAAGAGGAATTCGCTGAACCATTTAATAGGATTGCTTGCTGTTAAGTTATGTAAGGGAATTTCTTCATCAGTTTTTTCAAGATTAATTTTCGATTTCGAACTAATAGAGAGGTTTTCCATTTCACTTGTTAAGTCTTCTCCCTCTGCTTTTTTTGTCTTGATTTCTTTTATGCTCCCTTTGTATGGTGTTGAATAAGTCCAATCGCTAATTTTTTCAAGTACTTTTATGTCTGCATCTTCTGAAATTTTCTTATGTTTCCAAAACTCTGCTTGTTTTATTTTAAGCTCAGTTGGAATTACGGAAATTGTATCAGTGTCTGAAGTTTTATCAAAAGTTTCCTTGAATGTTGATTTTTGTTTGGCAAAGTTGCAATAAGAAAGAGAGTCTTGAGGCGAGATCTCGTAGGTAACGTTATTAGCCTCATTAATCAGAAGAGCTACGTTTTTACCGTAAACTACATCTGGAATTCCTTGCAGATTCAAGCCATCTGAAAGTTGATCAAGCTCTTTACTTGGTAAAATTCCAGATTTCTTAAAGATAAACTTCCAGCCCTTCTCTTCATGAGATTCTGTTGTAATTTGTTGATTTGTTTTTGGAGCCTGACTAACAGTAATTTTGTCTTTGGTTTCCATTTTTCAGAAGATTTCTATTTTAATAATTTTATAAAAACTTGTAAAAGGAATCATGAAAGCATTTAATCAAATTTGATTATATAAAAAAAATTGGGAGAAAATTCATAAAATATATAAAAAGGTGAGGGTGATACTAAGATTGGAAGAATGAATCTGCCTAAACCCAAAACTTTTTTAATTTTTATTTCATTAAAAAAAATATCTGAAAAGCGCCCATTATTATTTGTATAAAGTTTTAATTTTAAGTCTGTTTAAAAACAGTTGCTTTTCGGGTATCATATTTAAAAAATGAAAAATCTCTATACAAAATGAAGGATTTTTAAGTTGTACATCATCACTTTAAAAAATTTTATTCGAAACATTCATTTTTATTTTAATTCATTCAACGAATTAAATGAGAGACTTATGGAATACAGAGAGTTTTGTTTAAAAAAAAGTTTTGGCTTAATTCTTTCTTCGAGTTTCATGATCATAGAACACAACCTGAATATATTTAGAACTTTGTATTTCAGTTCTTCTTGTAGTATCTTCTTGAGTGCTATTGGGATCAACATTAATAATTTTTCTATCTCTTTTATTTCGGAACAAGAGCCCTTCTTTTCCACTACTAGCATCCACTTTGAAATTTGGTGAATCATTGGATACACAATATCCAGTATCCCAGTTATAAAAACTTAGATCAGTAGGCTTTGGAAGTAACTTTTTCTTGCCTTCAAAGTATGGTTTAAAATCCTCTGTCTTCAACCTATGAGAATAATCAATGTAACCACTAATCTCATTCTTAGAAGTTTTATCTCTAATAAAAATGATTGTCATTAACCTTCCATTCAATACACTTTCCTCTCTTTGCGCAAGAGCATTAAGAAAAGGATCCATTCTTATTGCTTCTTGATTTGCAACTTCCGTATAGGCTAGAGCTCTAGATTTATCTTTATTCTGATTTTTTCTTGCTTCTTCAATGGCTTTCTTCTTGGTATTAAAAGCATCTCGAGATAGAATGTCGTTTTTGGCATGATATCCGAGCTCAACTAGCTGTCGAGCAAGATCCCAATCTTCGAGATAATAGAGATCATCTTTGGTAATATGATGATTTAGATAATCCTCATAAGTTTCGAATTCATCTAAGGAATTATCAAAGATTTCTCCTTCAAAGTCGTCACCATACATTGAACAGAAAGGAAGTAAGGTAAAAGTTTATTACAAAAAATAATTAATAAATAATTCTGAAACTTCAATTTTATTTCAACCTCCTATGAAGAATGAGATAAATTCTATGAGTTTTTTTTTTGTGTTAACTAAACAAACGAAACCCCCGATTATTTTAAAGAATTAATCTTTTACAAGTAATCTGGGCCTGCGATTTTTTTGAGTGTATTAATAATAATGTATTTTCTATAATTTTTGTTAAATTCAAGCCTCTGTCGAAAATAAGGACAAGAGAGAAAGGTTTCAAAGGGAATGTTAAATATTTAAAGTTGTATTCAAGACTGGGATTTTATGCTATGAAATATTTCCAAGATTTTTTTTTATTATTTGAAAAGTACGTTGGATCTAATATACTTTAAAGTTATACAAACCTACAATCCATAGAGAAAACATAATCACTATGACAGAGTTTATTTTACAAACAGATCCATTGGAGTTTCAGAACAGCAGGCAATCAACCAAGATTATGTTCTTACAACAAGAGGTGCACCAACTTCAAGATCATATTAAGGATTTAGAGAATATTGTTAGAATAAATAAAGAAGTTCTAAAAATTGCAACCAGTCCTCAAAATCAACCTTCTTCTAAACCTCAACCAACAGGCTCACAAAATGATAACACTTGCAACACAGTTGATACATCTTCCAATACATTGAGTTATAAATCTCTTCAAAATTTAGTTGAGAATCTTCAAGAAGAAAACTCAAGGCTCTTAGACATTATAGAAAAAGTAAAGAAGGAGAGAAATATAGCTCAAAGCAAAGTAATAAGGGATAAATAACTCTTAACTCTTTTAGGCTTTAATTAGTGAGCAAATTTGTGAAGAAGCCCAAAGGCATGAGCTTGAGACTGTTGCTGAACTTGAAGAAAAAATTTCAGACCTTCGTAAATTACTGCAAGATAAAGAATATGCGATCCAGGAGCTTGAAAAGATCAAAGCTATTCCCGAACAAGAAGGAATAGTAGTGAAGTTCAGAGAGGTAATTTTGTAATTTTTCCCTCCTAAATGAAGACCAGGTTCTAAATCCAACAGAGCAAAATCTTAAACTTCATAATGAAATTGACGCCCTGAATGGAATGCTTGGAAAAGTTTCTAAAGAACTTAATAAACTTCAATCTGAGAATCAACAACTACAGACGATTAATTTTGTAAAACATTTGTTTCAATGAAGATAATTTATTGAAAGAGTTTAACAAATGAACTTGCAAAGATCAAAGCTACTTTCTCAAGTCCTTTGAATGTTCCTCCCCGATTTGGAATGTTAGGTCAGATGAATGGAGAAACAGATCTTAACAACTCAGATTTCCTTGCAGGAGTTTGTAATACTTGGTTCTTTTTAAACATTATAATAATATTAGTTCAACATGGTCCTGGTCTGGATGAAAATTCTCCTTTACCTTCTCCATTACCCGACAAGGTGCATAATATGGATAATCAATCAAAAGCGCCAGTACCAAAATTAGATTTATCAAAAGCAAAGAAAATCCAAGAACAAATAGCGAAAAAAATTACACAACCACAAGTACAGCAAAATAACGAAAATTTGAACCCAAAATATTTAAATAAGATTAATCAGTTAGTTTTTATTAAAAAAAATCTTATTTTATTGTTAGGCTTGAAGACGAATTAACTCTTGCAAAGAAGAGGCTTTCCCATGAAATGATAAATAATCGACTTTTATCTGATGAAATATCAAATATTCATCGACAAGTTGTTCAACTCTCTTCTGCAAATGAGATATTAATTAAATCCAATAAACGATATGAAGAAAAGTGGCAAAAAATTTTTTATACCCTAGAATTTTACAGAGAATTCTACCATAAATACATTGATTTAATCACCAAAGGAAGAACCCATATGAAAACAGCATCTACTTTCACCCCAAAGCTTGAGAATTTGGTGCGGATAAAAGAAAAATTTGATATTGACCTTTCTGCAAATCCTGACAAATTAATTCGAGATTTCAAGAGAGTTGAAGAAGAAAATGGAAACCAAATCAATGTGAGCATTTTACAGGCAAACGATGGAGAAGAAGATAGAAATAGTGCAGGAAATGAGGAAAAAGAAAAATTGACAACTTTCCATGAATTTAGTAAAGAGCAATGCAAAATTTATTTGCTCAATATGGCAAGAGATCTTTATGTCAACACAAACCTTAGTAAGACTGCAATCGCCAAACAAATGTTAAAAAAAATGGTTCTGCAAAGAGGTGAGCAACCACAACTTCAGCCAACCCTTAAGCTCAAAAGGTCACAGAGTAACCCTCTTGAATATGTTTCAGAGAGAAAACAATTGATTTTTGAGACAGATTTAAGCAAGAAAGAAAGAAAATTGAATAAGAAAAAACAAGACAAAAAAAATCAAGAATTTATCATCGATGAGAACAGTGTTCAATTTTTGGAGGCTGAGGAAAAAACTGGAACCTATAATTTAGGAGAAAAAGATTTCAATAAAGATCATTCTCCAACCAATTTAAAAAATTTTGAGATTACCAAAAAAGGGAAACCTCAAGAGAATGAGGATGAAATGATCAGCTTTACTGTTGATGCTGAAGACTTTAATAAGAATAAATTAGTTGAAGTTAGCTTTATTTCAAATAATGATATTTTGGATCATATCAAACAAGAATAAGGACTTCATAAACTTTAGACCATTGGATTGAATATTAATGTTAGGAGAATTTAATTGTTTGTTCGCTTGCTTAATGCTTTTATAATGTAACATTTATAATTATTAGCTATTACAACTTTTTTGTCTTTAGCAGATTTAATTTCAATCAAATAAAATGGAAAATAGTAATACTGAAGACAAAACATTAGGTCAGGGACCTAACTTTAGTCCAACTGAACTGTATCAATATGAAGAGTCAAAAAGAGAAGAACAATACTCTTCTCCTCGTATTCAGGAGTTTCATTCTGATGATCAACCTCAAATTGTTGACGAAACAAATTTAATACAATCTTCTGAACTCGATTCTTTGGATCAACAACATGTTGAAGAGGGTTTAAATATGGATAGAGAATTAGTTAGAGAAGCCCAAAATGAAAGAAATCTCCAAGTTAATAATGAAATTGATAGAAATCTAGATACCGAGTTTTATCAACATAGTCTTCAATATCTTGTTCAGAATTTGAATAATCTTAGAGACACTTTACAAACCATCCTTACAAACAATGAACTTGTTCAAGAATTAGGAGGAAATAACCAACAACAAACGCAAGCTAACTTTCAAAGAAACGCTCTAAATAATGAAGGTCAACTTCATGATCAATTGGTTGATATTAGAAGGATTTTAGCAAATAATATGAATTCAAACAACATTCAAAATCCTATAGAAGAACAAATTATGAATAATAATCTCCCAAGAAATAACTTAAATTCTGCCCAGAATAGTCTCAATAACTGGATAAATACACTTGAAACATCTTTAAGGCAAGCTTTAACATCTATCCCTAAAAGTTTTAACTTAATATTTTGGATAATCTTTTCTATATCAATTCTCCTTGTTTTATCTGGACTTTCCAATCTCCCTCATAATATTCGCTTTCAAAATGCTGATTATTTTGTACAATGGCTTGCCTTTCATAAAAACTCAAGACTTTTCCTTTTGGTTGGTTTGATTTAGATTTATTGACTGAATTCCATTAGGGCTCAATGTTATTTTTCATTTGTCTTATTTACAAATTCAATCAAATTATATACGATTTGTTTATCGTGGACCAAGGGGAGAATTTCCATAAAACAATGCTGAGTAAGATCAACTTAAAAAACTGTCGTCTAAACTTTCAGCTGCCATTTTGAAATACAGTCGTTTTTATGATATTGGCCTTTTTATAATTATTGATACAACAATTGTCGCTAATAAGCTTGACTTAGTTTTTATCAGTTTAATTTTAATCTGGTACACAGCTTCCAATAAAATAATAAACATACTTCACCGAAAACTGAATCAGGTTACTCTCAATACCATTATTTCCTTATCAAATTTAGGCAGCTGTCTCAATTCATCAACAAACTGATAATAGTTATATGAAAATGAAACGAGCTCAATTTGTTGCTGCAATTTATTTAATAATCAATCTTCATATTTCATACGCTTCTTTATGGTTGGCTTGGTATTCTTCTTATACAATCCTCTTTGTTCTATTCTCTTTGGTAAACTTTTTTTTCTCTTTTTTTTAAATAATTAGGCCCTCCTTGCAAGCCTAGAGCCACTGAAGATTTTCTTGAGTGGTTCAATTTTAATCAAAAACTATTCTTTGGTGAGTAATAATAATACTAAGGAACTTAGTGACCCAAAGTTTAAAGTGGAACTTCTTATAGATTTGATTTATCAAGTAACTTTTATTGAATATCCAAGGCTGATTGAGATTAGTTTGTGATTATGATATTAATTGCGGAGCTAGGGGTTGCTTCAGCAAGATATTTCACAGGCTTTGTTGGGCTATATTGGTTAAGTCTGAATAGCTCAATTGATAAATTAAAAAATTGTTACCATAAATACCGCAATTGGCTCAAGTTACAAAAAAGGTTGGACGAACTGTAATTTTGAATAATTTTTTCTTTTATTAAACTTCAAAGATTTCCTATTGTAGAGCGTTCACTTGAAGAGCCAGAAGAATTGTGCAGCATTTGCCATGAAAATTTATTGGTGGCCAGAAGACTACAATGTGGTCACATATTCCACATGTGAGATTTTTATTTCAATCAATTTATTTTATAGAAAATGTTTAATATACTGGCTTGAGAATCAAAAGACGTGTCCAAATTGTAGAGCTTCTGTTACAAATCTGAATGATATTATTGGAAACAATAGAACAGAGTCAAGTAATTTTTTTATTGTCTTATTTTAACTATCTTAAGCTTTGGGAAGGTTTTTAAGAAACGTTATGCAACCTTTAAGGAATTTGTTTAGAGCATAATTTCTTGGAAAATTTATGGAGTTTTATTTTCAAATTTCAAAATAAAAGATTTATTCATTCTGAAATTTTGTATTTTGGAAGCTCCTCAAAACCGTGTTTCCAGTTGTTTTAACACGAATATCTCTGTTTATCAATTGAAATCCAGAGTATAAATATATTATTATCAGTAATTATATCAGTTACTTCCCAGTTCCCACAGACTTTTATTAGTTTTCTTTGTGTTTAGACCTCGAAAATAAACTCTTCTCAATTTCATAGTTTTTTTCCGACGAAAAAATGAAAATTGATTTGTTTCTGCATAAATTTTTTGATCAACAACAAAATTATATCCTCGAATAAGTTCACAAGAAAAATTTTTATTTCCTAATCTTTACTTGTAATCTCAATAGAACTGAGAGTTCCGCCGCGCTCCAAAATTCTCAAAAAAATAGAAGAAAAGCCAAAAAAGAAACAATGGTTACGGTTGGTAATTTTATTTTAAAACGAGGGAAAAATTTGTTCATTTTTGACAAATATAATTATCAATGACAAACTTCAGAATAAAGATTGGTGTCCGAAGAAGAGGATTATTGACAGGAAGTAAATGGAGAAAACTTTCAAACAAATCCATATTTTCTCCTTTTACATTGAAAACATAATAAAATAGTGTTACTGTTAGTCCTCCAGATTAACATACTTTTTGATTATCATACCTTTTCGAAATTTGCAAAAAAAAAT
>Ga0182742_1001781_pt1 | contig 26114 bp, 18 predicted proteins | sample eDN5th37CBELigMG_FD_128880 | JGI IMG/M metagenome (GOLD analysis project Ga0182742, IMG submission 128880) | Enriched Miracle-Growth compost microbial communities from Emeryville, California, USA - eDNA 5th pass 37_C BE-Lig MG (version 2)... ...
GAGCACGACGCCTTCGCCGACCTCCATTCAAGGTCCCGGTGGCGCCAGCTCCAGCATGATTCAAATGGGCGGCGGCATGGAGCTGTACACGTCCAGCAACAATCCGGATGCGCCGCCGGCGCAGGTGATCAACGACGAGGAAGCGGAGAAGCGGGCCGAACAGATCGATCGTGAGCGCTTGGACGCTTTGATGAAAGAGCTGAAGGAAGCGATCGATGCGCGCGAGGCGCTGGCAAAATACAAGGACCAGATCCTGCTGGATATCACACCCGAAGGGGTGCGCATTCAGATCGTAGATCACGATCGTCGCTCGATGTTTCCGCTGGGCAGTGCGAGGCTGGAGGATTACAGCACCCGGATCCTTCACGAGCTCGCGACCATCATCAACAACGTACCGAACCGCATCAGCATCAGCGGTCACACGGACATCAAGCCTTACATCGCCAACAACTACAGCAACTGGGAGTTGTCAGCCGATCGCGCCAACGCCGCACGTCGCGCGTTGATCGGCGGCGGCTTGCCGCAGGAAAAGGTCGGGCGAGTCGTTGGCCTCGCATCGAGCGTGCTGCTCGACACTGCGGTTCCCGATAGCCCGGTGAACCGGCGCATAAGCATCATCGTGATGAACCGCCGCACCGAAGAAGCCATCATGCACGAGAACGGCACGCTGCTCAGTGTGATGCCTCCAGGCGCGACGGAGCCTGGCTCTGCTCCTGTGGCTGAATCCGGTGGCGCGCCTGTTACGACGGCGATGGTGCCGATTTCGGGATAAGAGTTAAGAGGCGTCGGTGGCTCGCGGCTGTCGGGAAGTGGTCGTAGCCATCATGCATGGAAGTCGGCACCCGCTTCGGTGGCAAGGGCGGCCGTAGGTTGCTTGCGTACTGGCAACACGCATTTCACTAACAAGCCGGGGCGATTGTCGAGTAGCTCTATCGTTGCCCGGTGCAATCTCATCACTGCGGCGACGAGGCTCAGGCCGAGGCCGCTGCCGATCTGGTCGCGGTCTCTGTCGAGGCGGACGAAGGGTTGCAGGATGCGGGCGCGGTCGGGTTCGGGGATGCCGGGGCCGTTGTCTGCGACGGTGAGCGTGAGGGAGTCGCCGGTGGTGCGGACGCTGGTTTCGATTCTGCCGCCTTCGGGCACGTACTTGATCGCGTTCTCCAGCAGATTGACCAACGCTTGCGCGAGCAGCTGACGATTGCCGTGCACGCTGGCGGTTGTGTCGCCTTGGTAATCGAGACTGATGTTTCTATTGCCCGCTTCGGGCTGATACAACTCGACCAGCTCTCGAGCGAGCGCGGCCACGTCGACGTCTTCGGTGGGAACGTCGCGGCCGCGGCCGTCGGTTTGGGCGATCTGCAGCAAGGTGCCCAGCGTTCGTTGGACGCGATCCAGTTCGGCGAGCGTGGCGTCCATCGTCTCGCGAACGTTATCCGCCAGGCCTTCATGCTGAAGCGATTCTTCGATTCGCACCCGAGCGCGATATAGCGGTGCGCGCAAATCGTGAGCGGCGCTGTCGAAGGTCGTACGCAACGTCTCCGTTTGCTGCTCGATGGTTTCGAGCATGCGATTCACCGCGGTTGCGAGCGCGTCGAACTCGTCGTGCGCAGGTTCGACGGGCAGGCGTTGCGAGAGATTGCCGGCCATGATGGATTCGCACGTCGCGGCGACCGCTTTGACGCGTCTGCGAATACGCCGGCTGTAACTGAAGCCAAACAAAGTGGCGAGTAGCACGCTTGCGCCGACGCCCCAGAACATCGCGGTGCGCAGGCGAGAGGCGAGGCGGCTGCGGTCGAGAATGTCGGTGCCGACGAGCAGCCAACGGTTGCCGGGCAATCGAATGATCTGCGCGCGCACCGGATGCGCGACCGAACCGCCGGCTTCGCTGGCATCGATCTCGAACTCCACCCAGTCGTTATACCGACTCACGACCTGCGGCCAGCGGGCGAGGTTGCCCGCGATGGGAAAGCCGTTGTTCTCGACGAGCAGATAGACGGCGCCGGTGCGGCCCCAGCCGTCCGAGCGGCGATGCAATGTCGCGACGAGTTGCAGAAGACCGCCGCGCGAATAGTCATCGACCAGGTTGTTGACCTCGGAGTTGATGACGGCGTCGACTTCGTTGTCGAGCACGCGGGCGGTCAGGAAATAAACGGCGGTCAGCACCAGCGTGACGCCGACGGCGAAGATCACGATGAACAGCGTGGCGAGCCGCGACGTGGACAGTCGCATGCGCGGTCGCGGGCGCGTGGTCGGCCCGACGGCATCCGGATGGCCGGAGTCGGTCATGCGTTCGCTGCTCAGCTCTGAAGAGGCGGCCATTGTAGAGCGGTTAGCGGTTGGCGGGTGGCGGTTAGCGGTTGGTGAAGAATCGAACCCTCTTAACTAACCGCCAACCGCGAACCGCCAACCGCTAACCGCTGTCCTTCAGTACGTAACCCGCGCCACGCACGGTATGGATCAGCGGCCGGGCGAATCCTTTGTCGACGGCGTTGCGCAGGCGGCTCATGTGCACGTCGGTGATGTTGGTCTGCGGATCGAAGTGCAGGTTCCACACGCCTTCGAGCAACATGGTCCGCGTGACCACCTGGCCGGGTCGGCGCATCAGGAACTCCAGCAGCTGGAACTCCTTGGTGGTCAGATCGATGTTCTGGCCGGCGCGCGTCACTTTGCGGGCCAGCAGGTCCAGCTCCAGGTCGGCGACCTTGAGCCTGCTGGATTCGGCGAGCGCCGAGCCGCGACGGCTCAACGCTTCGATGCGAGCGAGCAGCTCGGCGAACGCGAATGGTTTGGTGAGATAGTCGTCGCCGCCGGCTTTCAAGCCATGGACGCGGTCGTCGACCGTGCCGAGCGCGGACAGGATCAGCACCGGGGTGCGATCGTGGCGCTCGCGCAGGGTGGTGATGATGGTCAGCCCGTCGACGTGCGGCAGCTGACGGTCGGCGATGATCACGTCGTAATGCCGTTGCGTGGCCTTCTCCAGGCCGTCACGCCCATCCGGGCTGTGCTCGACGCTGTAGCCGCTTTCGCGCAGGCTTTTGATCAGGTATTCCGCCGCCTGCAGATCGTCTTCGATGAGCAGTAGTTTCATTCGGGTAACCGGTGAGCTGACCGACGAAGGCGGCGGGGATGGACGAGGGGAGGTTTCCGCCATTCGCCGGTCGCTCACCATAGCTACTCTCTACCTGCTCAGCCAGTACGCACCGGGACGAAGATCTGCGCGCTGTCGCGTTCGATCAGCAACGCCACGACCTTGCCCTTGGAGTTACGTGCCGCGCTCTTGAGATCTTCCACCGACTTCACCGGCTTGCCGTTGACGCCGAGGATGATGTCGCCCCGCTGCACGCCGGCAGCCGCCGCCGGACCCTCCGAGTTCTCGACGACGAGTTCGCCCTTGGTGTCGGCCTGCTGCTTCTCCTGCTTCTGCAGGGGCCGCACGACCAGGCCGAGCTTGGCCGTCTCATCGGCCTCCACGTTGCCGCGATTGGCGACCTTGGTGCCTTTCTCGGCGATCTCCACCGGCTTCGCGCTCAGGCGCTTGACGCCGCCGTCACGCCACACCTCGAGATTGACCGTGCTGCCGGGCTTCTTCGAGGCGATCAGGCCGGGCAGTTGCGAGGACTGCTCGATCTCGGTGCCGTCGACCTTGAGGATCACATCGCCGGGCTTGATGCCGGCCTTCTCGCCGGGACCGTCGCTTTCGACCATGCCGACCAGCGCACCCTTCGGGCGATCCAGGCCGAACGACTCGGCGAGCTGCGCATTCACGTCCTGGATGGAGACGCCGATGCGGCTGCGGCTGACCTTGCCGGTGGCGACCAGCTGCGTCTGCACGTTGTTCGCGACATCGATCGGGATGGCGAACGACAGGCCCATGTAGCCGCCGCTGCGGCTGAAGATCTGCGAGTTGATTCCGACCACTTCGCCGTTGAGGTTGAACAGCGGGCCGCCGGAGTTGCCGGGGTTCACGGCCACGTCGGTCTGGATGAACGGTGCGTAGTTGCTGCCGGGCATGGATCGCGAGGTCGCGCTGACGATACCGGCGGTGACGCTGTTCTCGAAGCCGAACGGCGAGCCGATGGCGATCACCCACTCACCGGGACGCAGCTTGGACGGATCGCCGATCTTCACGGTCGGCAGGTTCTTGGCGTCGATCTTCAGCACGGCCACGTCGGTGGCTTCGTCAACGCCGACCACTTTCGCGGTGTACTCGCGACGATCGGTGGTCTTCACCGTGACTTCGCTGGCGTCGGACACCACGTGTGCGTTGGTCAGGATGTAACCATCGGCGCTGACGATGAAGCCCGAGCCTTCGCCACGCGGCGGCGGCTGATTGCCCCGAGGCATCTGCTGACCGAAACGGCGCAGGAAATCGTAGAGCGGGTCGTTGGGGGACATGCCTTGCAGGTCGTTGACGGGCTGCGACTTGCCGACCACGGTGACGTTCACCACGGCGGGGCCGTACTGATCGACCAGCGAAGCGAAATCGGGCAGGGCGGCGGCGACATTGCGCGGCGACGCCGTTTGAATGGCGGGCGCGGCGCTGGTGGCTGCGGCCTGATTGGTCGGGTTGTTATCGGCGAAGCTGCCGGAGCAGCCGGCCAGCGCGATACCCAACAGCGTGGCTGTGGAAACCACGGTCGCGCGAGCACGATTGAAGGGGGGTCGATTGTGTCTGACAAGCATGGATGCTCCTCCCAGTGTGGGTTTCCAATGCAATGCCAGTAAGACGCCCTCCGGCGAGCAAAGTTTTCCGCCAGCCGGCCGGATTACGAGGACTTAATGCTACTGCGTAGTTCTTCCAACTCCAGCTGCAGGGCGGCGACCTGCTCCTCGAGCGTGGCGACGCGGGCTTGCAAAGAGCTAGCGCCGCTGGCGCCGACCTCCGGCGTGGGTTGAGCGGCCGCCGAGGTTTCGACCGGGGTCATCGGAATCGCGTCCTCGCCACTGAATAGATGCGCGTAACGCGAATCGCGCCGGCCCGGCTCGCGTGGCAGCTGTTTTACAAAGGGACCATCCGGGCGTGTCGCGAGGTCTTCCAGCGCCGATTCGATCTCGGCGCCGTCGCTCAGAGCAGCCATGCGAGGTACGCGAGCGCGCAGCTCACCTGGCGTTTGCGGTCCTCGCAGCAACAGCTCACAAACGATCGCCGTCTGCACCGGCGTGAATTCGAACGAGCCGAAGCCGGTGTTGCAAAAACGGTGCTGATACTTGGGTACGCGGCTGCCAAACCCCGATTTTTCCAGCACCAGATGCTTCTTCACCAGGCCATCGACGCTTTCCTGCACGGTGCGCTCATCCAGGCTCAGCACCGGCTCGCGGTTGCTCTTCTGATTGCAGGCGTTGAGCAATGCATTCAGCGACAGCGGATATTGATCGGGCGTGGTGATGGCCTTCTCGATCAGGCTGCCGATCAAGCGGGCTTCCAGGGCGGTCAGATGGGTATTCATGACGGTTCGGGGCGGCCTTGCGCTTATGCAGTTTGGTTTGGGGAATATAAAGGATTGCCCGGATCAAGGGCTTACCCTTGATTCCTGCCTTCGTAGACCGGACTGTAACCGCGTACAATCAGCGTCCATACCTCGCATCGGGCCCAACCCCTACTACCTTGCGCAACTTGTCCTTACCGATTGCTGCCACGGAGCCGGATGCCGCCGTCGCGGGCCCGGCCGCGCGCCTGCGCGAAATTCCTTACAACTACACCTCGTTCTCGGATCGCGAAATCGTCATTCGCCTGCTGGGCGAGCCGTTGTGGACCGTTCTGGACGAGCTGCGCAGCGAGCGTCGCACCGGCCGGTCGGCGCGCATGCTGTACGAAGTGCTCGGCGACATCTGGGTCGTGCAGCGTAATCCCTATCTGCAGGACGACCTGGTCGACAATCCCAAGCGTCGGCACCTGCTGATCGAAGCCTTGCATCACCGGCTCAACGAGGTCGAGCGTCGCCGCGACATCTCCGACCCGGAGCGCGATCGCAAAGTGGGCCAGCTCCTGCAAGCGGCTCGTCGTGCGGTCGAATCGTTCGCGTCGGATTTCGATCGCTTCGTGCAGCTGCGCAAGCGCGCTCGTCGTCTGCTCGAGCGTCACACGCGGGAAGACAATATTCGTTTCGATGCGTTCGCGCGTGTTTCGCATGTGACGGATGCAACCGACTGGCGTATCGAATACCCGTTCCTCGTGCTGGCTCCGGATACCGAGGCTGAGATTCCTGCGCTGGTGCGCGATTGTATTGAGCTGGGTCTCACGATCATTCCGCGCGGTGGCGGCACTGGCTACACCGGTGGTGCGATTCCGCTCACCCCGCTTGCGGCCGTGATCAACACCGAGAAGCTGGAGCAGCTGGATCCGATCGACGTCATCGATATTCCGGGTGCTACGACGCCTGATGCGAAGGTGTCCACGATCTTCAGCGGCGCCGGCGTCGTGACTCGTCGCGTCTCCGATGCGGCCGAACGTGCGGGCCTGGTGTTTGCTGTCGATCCCACCTCTGCGGATGCCTCGTGCATCGGCGGCAACGTGGCGATGAATGCCGGCGGCAAGAAGGCGGTGCTGTGGGGCACGGCGGTAGACAATCTCCTCTGGTGGCGGATGGTCGATCCCGATGGCAACTGGCTCGAAGTGACTCGCCTCGATCACAACCGCGGCAAGATCCACGATGTCGAGGTCGCCAAGTTCGAACTCACCTGGAAGGATGGCCGCGATCATCCGCAGCGTGCGCGCGTGTTACGCACAGCGCGCGTCGACATCGAAGGTCGCAAGTTCCGCAAGGAAGGTCTGGGTAAAGACGTCACGGATAAATTCCTGGGCGGCTTGCCCGGCGTGCAAAAGGAAGGCTGCGACGGCGTGATCACGTCGGCGCGCTGGGTTCTGCATCGCATGCCGAAACATACGCGCACTGTGTGTATGGAGTTCTTCGGCCATGCACGTCACGCGATTCCTTCCATCGTCGAGATCAAAACGTTCCTCGACAAAGAGGCGCGTACCACGGGCGTGCAGCTCGCCGGTTTGGAACATCTCGACGAGCGCTATCTGCGCGCCGTCGGCTATGCCACCAAGTCCAAGCGCGGCGCGTTGCCGAAGATGGTGCTGATCGGTGACATCGTCGGTGACGACGATGACGCCGTAGCTCGTGCGACGTCGGAAGTCGTGCGTATCGCCAACAGCCGTGCGGGCGAGGGCTTCGTCGCCGTCAATCCCGATGCACGCAAGAAGTTCTGGCTCGACCGTTCGCGTACGGCCGCCATCGCGAAACATACCAACGCCTTCAAGATCAACGAAGACGTGGTGATTCCGCTGGAGCGGATGGGCGATTACACCGACGCCATCGAGCGCATCAATATCGAGCTGTCGTTCGCCAACAAGGTCAAGATGCTGCGCGAGCTGCGGGATTTCTTCGAGACCGAGCTGCCGCTGGCCAAGGTCGACGATCCCGATCTGGCCGGCGTGTCGCGCACCGAGTTGCTCGGTGACCGGCAAATCCAGGCTCAGCAGGTCATCGCGGACACGCTGGCACGCTGGACCTATCTCGCGGAAAATCTGGATACGCCGCTGAGCGAGGCGCTGCCGCAGCTGGCGACGCTCGGCTTTGCGCCGCTGCGTGGCGATTTCGAGCGGCGCCTCGAACGTGAACCGAACGTTCGCATCTTCGACCTGGTGCAGGACCGCTCGCTGCGCACGTCGTGGAAGACGGAAGTGCGCGCGCATCTGCGTCGGCTGTTCGTCGGCGGCGCGTGTCTGCCCATCCTCGAAGGCGTCGAGGAAATTCACAAACGTGTCTTGCGTGGTCGCGTGTGGGTGGCGCTGCATATGCATGCCGGCGACGGCAACGTGCACACCAACATCCCGGTCAACTCCGACGACTACGAGATGCTGCAGACGGCGAACCGCGCTGTCGAGCGCATCATGGCGATCGCTCGCAGCTTGAATGGCGTGATCTCCGGCGAGCACGGCATCGGTATCACGAAGCTCGAGTTCCTGAGCGACGCGGAGACCGAGGAGTTCCGTCGCTACAAGGACCGCGTCGATCCGGACGGGCGCTTCAACAAGGGCAAGCTGATGCCGGGCGGCGATCTGCGCAACGCGTACACGCCCAGCTTCAATCTCATGGGACACGAGTCCCTGATCATGCAGCAGTCCGACATCAATTCGATCTCGGATGCGATCAAGGACTGCCTGCGTTGTGGCAAGTGCAAGCCGGTGTGCGCAACGCACGTGCCTCGTGCGAACTTGCTGTACTCGCCGCGTAACAAGATCCTGGCGACGTCGCTCCTGATCGAAGCGTTCCTGTACGAAGAGCAGACGCGCCGTGGCGTGTCGCTGCGTCACTGGGACGAGTTCTCCGATGTGGCCGACCACTGCACGGTCTGTCACAAGTGTGAGAAACCGTGCCCGGTCAACATCGACTTCGGCGACGTGTCGATGGCGATGCGCGATCTGCTGCGCCGGATGGGCAAGAAACGTTTCAACCCGGGCACTGCCGCGTCGATGTTCTTCTTGAACGCGACCAATCCGCAGACCATCAAGGTCGCGCGCACGGCGATGCTGGAGTGGGGCTTCAAAGCTCAGCGCATGGCGAATCGTGCATTGAAGGTGGTGGCCAATGCGCAGACAGCGCATCCGCCTGCGACGACCGGCAAGCCGCCGATACGCGAGCAGGTGGTCCACTTCGTGAACAAAAAGATGCCGGGCGGCCTGCCGAAAAAGACGGCGCGTGCGCTGTTGGACATCGAAGATCGGAACTATGTACCGATCATTCGCGATCCGGCCAACACCTCCAGCGAATCCGAAGCGGTGTTCTACTTCCCAGGCTGCGGCTCGGAACGTTTGTTCTCGCAGGTGGGTCTGGCAACGCAGGCAATGCTGTGGAAGGTCGGTGTGCAGACGGTGCTGCCGCCGGGCTATCTGTGCTGCGGCTATCCGCAGAAAGGCGCCGGTCAGTTCGACAAGGCCGACAAGATCATCACGGACAACCGCGTGCTGTTCCATCGGGTGGCGAACACGTTGAACTACCTCGACATCAAGACGGTGGTGGTGAGCTGCGGCACCTGTTTCGATCAGCTGCAGGGCTACAAATTCGACGAGATCTTCCCCGGCTGCCGCATCGTCGACATTCACGAGTTCCTGATGGAACGCAACGTGAAGCTCGAGGGGGTCACGGGTGTGCGCTACATGTACCACGACCCGTGTCATACGCCGATCAAGAGCTACGATCCGCTGAAGGTGGTCAACACGCTGATCAACGATCAGCTCAACGGCAAGATCGAGAAGAACGACCGCTGCTGCGGTGAGTCGGGCACCTTCGCGGTGACCCGGCCGGACGTGGCGACCCAGGTTCGATTCCGCAAGGAAATCGAGATGAAGAAGGGCGCGGAGAAACTGCGAGAGGATGGGTTCAAGGGGGATGTGAAGATCCTCACCTCCTGTCCGTCGTGTCTGCAGGGATTGAAGCGCTACAACGACGACGCGGATGTGGATGCGGATTACATCGTCGTGGAGATCGCCAAGCACGTGCTCGGTGAGAACTGGCTGCCGGAGTACGTGCAGAAGGCGAATGCGGGCGGGATCGAGCGCGTTCTTGTTTGATTGCTAGGGCTCGGGACTGGGCTGTCGCCCGTCCCTTGCCGATTAGGAGTTCAAGGGAGACGTTGGCTCCCGCGCAGCGGCGTTGGCTTCTGAGCGCAGCGAGACAAGAGGCGTCGGCTCCTGCGCGCCGCCGAGGTGGGGTACCTCCTTCCGGCACCGGGCGCCGGCCGGAGCGCCCTGCGCTCCTCACCGCACGTCCATGGTGAGCCCTGCTGTTGCGGCCCCGTCCATGTGCCGCAAAGCTGCCGGAAGAAGGTACCCCACCTCAGCGACGAGCCGACGCGTTCGCGGCGTTTGTTAGCTTCATGAGAGCGAAAGCCGACGTCGCTTATCGACTTGTTTCTAATCGATGCTTCCTGCCGCCGCAGCGTGCAAGAGTGGCACTTCCTTGTGCCGACTCTTGCACTCTCCTCACTATCTCATCGACCCCATAGCCGATTCAGCAGGTTCGTCTTGCGTTGGTCGAAGTTCTGCCATTGGCCCCAGCCGGCGGAGTTCGTTATCGGGTCGTAGGCGTGGCCGTACCAGCCTGCGGTATCGCCCGATTCCGGGTTGATCGACCAGTAGCAGCCTTCGATGTTCTTGCTCACCATGTAGTCGACGAATGCGTTCTGCCATTGCGCATCCACCCCTGGGGTGATGTGGCCCCAGCGGTCGCGGTCGCGGATGCTGGTCTGGCCTTGCGGCCAGTCGAGGTTGCCGCCGAATTCGCCGACGACGATGGCGTAGCCCTGTTGTTTCAGATAGCCGAAGTGCTCTTCCCAGCCGGCGGCGAGTTGGGTCGGGTTGATCACGATGTTGCAGTTGGCGTCGCCGGCTTCATCGCCTTCCAGGCCGGCGCATTGAGGTTGCGCCGGATCCATGAACATGCGTTGCACGAATACCGATGGGCCGTAGGTGTGCGGTGAGAACACGAGTCGCTCTTTAGGAATATTCAGCGGATCGGTGCTCGCCGGGTAGAGGTTCTCGCCCCAATTGGGATTGGATTCCGCCGCGCCGTGAGGTATTGCAGTGGTGGTGTTCGGCGTGCCGTCCTGTGTGCCTGCAACCGTGCCGATGCCCTGCACGAACAGCAGCGTGTTCGGGTTCACTTCGTTGATTGCCGTGTACGCGGCTTCGGCCAGCGATTTCCACTCCGCCCAGGTGTAGTCGTGCGGCTCGTTATAGATGTCGATGCCGATGATGTTGTCGACGCCGAGCTGTGTGCCGAGGCCGGCCAGGGTGCGCAGATTGTCCAGCCACATTGTCTGGTTGTATGGATGCGTCGTGGTCACCGTGCTCGGATTGCCGCTGGCGGCGCACGAATAGTTCTCGCGCGTGTAGTCGTAGTTCTCGCGGGTTGCATCCACCCAAGGCGGACGGGCGTCGAGGCGGCCCTTTCTCCAGCCGACGTAGTTGGAGCAGGAGTGCACGTCGAGCATGATCTCGATGTTGTTCTGATCCGCCAGTTGAATGAACTGCTCCAACGCCAGCCGCGAGTTGGCGACGCGCACCGACGGATGATTCTTCAGGTAGGGCTCGCGACCTTGCGGATCGTTGGCGTTGAGCGTCTGGGGCACGACCGGCAGGCGGATGACGTTGATGCCCATGCCGGAGATCTCGGTCATCGTCTGTTGAATCGTGCGGCCGGTGCCGGCGTTGCCGTTCGCCCAGTACGTGTTGCCGATGTATTGCTCCATCGGTGCGCCACTCGGATTGGTCGGATCGTCGGAAGGCTCATGACGTCCTTCCAGACCGAACCACGAGCCGCAGCGCACTGGAAACACCGTGCCGTTCTTGGTGATGCGGCCAGTTGGATCGACGCGGAACACTGCGCCGCCTGGGCTGGTCGTCCGCGAGGCAGTGATGGTTGCTGACGTGTAACCCGAAGCAGCTGCCGTGAAGGTCGACGTTGCCGTGCCTGTTCCCGCGGCGGCGGTGAAAGTCACATTGACGCCAGTGTTCCAGTTCGAGCTGTTCAGAGTGACGCTCGTGGGCGAGTGCGCGATGGCCGTGCTGCCCGAACGAGTGATCGCCACTGTCACCGAGTTCGTCGGCGCCGCGCTCAAGCGAATCGACGAAGTACCGCTCGAGCCACCGGCTAGAGACAGCGTGCTCGGCGTTGCCGTGATCGATTGAGTCTGTGTCCCGCCAATCGTGAACGGCACAGCGGCCGTCGCCGTGCTCAACGACGGCGAACCGTTGTCGAACGCCGTCGCTTGCGCGGTATGGTTGCCGGCTGCGAGGCCCGTCACGGTGAAGCTATAGGGCGAGCTCGTGTCCGTGTTCACCAGGTTGCCATCGACGCGAAATTCAACGCGCGTGACGGCGCCGCCCGGATCGCTGGCGTTAGCAGCAAGCGTCACGGATGAACCTGCGGGGAAGGATTGTCCGCTGGTCGGGCTCGTCAGGCTGATGGTTGGCGCCGTGTTGCCGGTGCCACCGCCAGTGCAGGCAGTACCGTTCAGTGTGAAGCCGCTGGGTGCGGAATTCGTAGTGGTGAACGTTCCATTGAAGCCGATGTTGAACGTCGCTCCGCTGCCGATGGCCTGCCACGATGCGTTGCTCGACACCGTCACCTGCGCGCTGCCGGACGGCTGTGAGAATGACACGGGCCAGCCGTTCTGGATGCGCTCGCCATTCTGGAAATTGAATACCAGCGTCCAGTTGCTGAGCGCCGGGCCGGTGTTGAGGATGTCGATGTTGGCGCCGTAACCGTTGCCGCCTTCCCAGCTCTTCGTGTAGGTGATCTGGCAGCCGGCGTTCTGCGCAAATGCGCCGGGTGTGGCGAGCAGATAAAACATCGCCGCGGTTATGAGCCATAGCATCCAGTGCGACAGGCTCATGTGTCTCTTGTTCGGCGACAGCACGATTGCTGCCGCCTCGTAAGCAGGTAGATGAAGCATGTGACGTCTCCTTGTTGATGCCTCAGAACGTGCCGGTTTGCGTGTACTGCACACCGCCGCTGGTGTAGGTCACCGTGTACGTGTCACCAGTAGTGGGATGAGCGGTGCCGGTGCCGCTGAACTGCGCAGCCAGGGTGCGATTCGTTCCAGCACTGAGCGTCACTCCGGATGCGAGCGTGTACTGGTAAGTGATCGCAGCAGTCGTGCTCGAACTGCTTTGCTGGACCTGACTGCCGAGCGTGTTGTACTGGCCGCTGGAACTGACGCCAGTGGTTCTCTGCACGACGATCGTCGCCGAGAGTGCAGTGATCGGAGCGGTGTTCGCCAGGCGCAGTTGCAGTTCGTTGTACCAGGGGCTGTTGGCTGCGACGGCAGGTGTCACGGTCACTCCACCATCACCCGTGGTCGCAGGTGTGACCTGCAGGAATGCGCTGGAGATATCCGCTGAGGTCTGCGAGTAGACGCGATTGGCAGTCGCGCTCTGCTGTGGCACTACTTGATTCTGCGAGTTCAGTACGCCGACGCGCACTGCGCCGTTGGCAGCGTTGACCGCCTGTGCCAAGGCCAATGGCCAGGCAGTGGCCGCAGCGTTGGAGGACGTGATGACCAACGGGCTGGTCGGCCAGTACGCATCCTGTCCGCTGCCGTTGACGGTGCGAACGGATACACGGTCACCGACGGTGAGCGTGCGCGACTCTGAGGTCAGCGGTCCCAGGTCGAACCACTCAGAGGCGACCGCGGGTGCATGGACGAACGTGCGCGTGGCGCTATCGGAAGCGCCGTTGCTCGACACCACCAGCGAGACCGTGACGTTCGAGGATGCCTGCGGATTGGCGAGCGTCAACGTGGCGACCGATTGATTGGCATTGGTGAGGGTGTAGAGCGCGGGATTCTGCGAACTGACGGTCCACTGATAGCTCAGATTCGATCCCGTCGAGCCGCGCCCATCGAGCGTGATCGAGCCGGCGCCCTGGAACTCGGCTACGTCGGGCGACAGGGCCAGCTGCGCATCGACGGTCGGCGTGTTGCCGCCTTGAAACATTGCGTCGATGCAGCCGTGGAAACGCTCGTACGTCCACTGATTGCGTCCCCACTCCGCGTAGATCACATGATGCCCGGAGCGCGCCGGCACATTGCAGCGAGTCTGGAACGTCGCGGCGCCCGGATTGGGAATCACATCCGGATTGGCGTTCGGCGTCGCGTCGTTGTAGTTGAGCACGCAGAAGGGCGCGTCCTCGAAATCGCTGAAGGACAGCGCTCTGCCGGTCGGGTACACGAAGTCGCTCTTGGTGATCCAGTAGCGGAACTCCTGCGTGTCCGAGAAGTGCGGCCCCCAGGAAATATTCCAGGTGAACACCTTCGAGCCGGCAGTCATGGGCGTGGTGGGCCAGTTGATCGGCTGATCCCACGGCGTGGCCGCGCCATTCCAGGTTTCCGAGTTGAAGCTGCATACGTTCTGGCGAACGCCGACGCCGGCCCGGCCGGTGGTGTGCGTGAGTACGCTCATGAAGCTGTAGCCGGCATTGGGGTCGACGCCGGTTGCGGTGAATGCCTGACCGCAAACGGGATATTGCGCGGTGCCGTTGGCGACCTGGTCGGGTTTGGTGAGAGCGCCGCAGAACCAATTGCGCGAGGGTGGGTCTTGAATCAATCCGTGCCCGTGTGCGCCTCCCATAATGAGCAGCAGCGCGCTGAGCAGCATCGTCCGTAACGCATCGAGCTTCATACATCCTCCGTTGAACATCTGAAGTCCCGTGCCTCGCTTGTCCGAAGAGACCCGGCGCGCGAGGCGACGCCGGGTCTCATGTTTCCTACAGCGGTGGATAGGCGTTCTGTAACAGCTCCTGGAACTGTTCCGGGAACCAATGGCCGGACAGCGGAGCATTTGGCTTCGCGCCGGTCATGTTGTTGTTATTGCGAGGAGTGCCGCCGAACGTCGGATCGCACATGCGGTCGAAGCCCTTGCCCTCGTCGTTCGGAATCTCCTCGCTGGCGCCGTCGGACTCGCCGGGCGGTTTGATCCACACGTAGGCGTCGATGCCGGACGCCGGAGCTGCACGCGGACGTTCGCCCAAGCCGGCGCCGCTCGGATTGCACCAGTTGCCCTTGTGAATGCGGCGATCGATGCGCGAGGCGTTGATGCGTGTGTTCAGATCGGACGCGGTGCTCGGGCCGGTCGGCCGGTTCGCTCCGCCCCAACCGTTGCGCGAGGTGTCGATCAACATGCCGATGTTCGCATCGAAGCCGGCCTGGACCGCGCGCTGGCGGAAGGCCTGCGCGTAGGTCAGCTCATCGTTGAACTGGTTCCAGTCGATCCAGGTCGAGGGGCGGGTCGTGTTGTCGACGACGATGTAGGGCTCCACCAGGGCCGAGGTGTTCGCGGTGTTGGTGATGAACCCGTGCACATTCGCCAGCGTGCTGCCCGAGGCAGTTGCAGCGGTTCGTATCATGTCGACGGTCGGGCCGAAATTCGTGTCCCAACCGAGCCAGCCGTGGTGGCCTGCGTCCACGTAGTTGTAAACATTCGGAATGGCGCCGAAGGTCGCGAGCGCATAGCCGACGCCATCGACGTAGCCACGATTCTGGAGCATCGTGTCGCATTGCGCGGTGCCGGTCGGGCGGCTCGTGATATTCGTTACCAGATTCGGCAGCGAATCGATCTCGATGATCAGCACGATGCGCAGGCTCGCGTACTCCGGCCGCCGCAGGATGTCGGCGATCACGTCGATGTACTCGGCTTTGTAGCGCGGCAGGTCGTCGGGTCCGAGCTCACCGGCGGAAGCGAGCGCGCTGCAGTCGCGGCCTGGCAGATTGTAGATCACGATCTGAATGACCATTGGCGTCGCGCCGTTCGCCTGATCCTGAGACAACGCTTCATCGAGATGATCGACCAGACCCATGCTGCCAGTCGTGGGACTGCTGTTGCCGGCGATTGCGCTGATGCGATCCAGCCACACACCGGTGGGCTGCATGGAGATCGCGCTGCCGCCGGATGCCGCGGCATTCGCTCGCCAGACCGGGTTGTTGTAAACGCCGGAGCTGAGATACGGATTGTCGACTCGACCCGCGACAACGCCACTGCGCGTGACGGCGACCGTCGCCGATGTGTAGCCACTCGCCGCAGCTGTGAATGTCGAGGTCGCAGCAGCTGTGCCGCTGGCAGCACTGAACGTCACAGCTACGCCACTCTGCCAGTTGCCGCTGTTGAACGTGATCGAAGTCGGGCTGGCGGTGATCGCTGTGCTTCCGGTGCGGGTGAGTGTGACGGTCACGCTGCTCGATGGCGCGGCGTTGAGCCGTAACGTCGATGTGCCACTTGCCCCTCCTGCGACCGTCAGCGATGTGGGGCTCGCAGAGATCGTGGGCTGGACGGTTCCTTGGATCGTGAAGGGCACGGCTGCAGTTGCGGTGCTCAGCGCGGGCGAGCCATTGTCGAATGCAGTGGCTTGCGCCGTGTGACTTCCCGAGGCGAGGCCGCTCACGTTGTAGCTGTAGGGCGGACTCGTGTCCGTGTTCACCAGATTGCCATCGACACGAAATTCGACGCGACTCACGGCGCCGCCTGGATCGCTTGCATCGGCGGCGAGCGTGACCGTCGAGCCGGAAGGAAATGTTTGACCGCTGCTCGGGCTGGTCAAACTGACGATGGGCGCCGTGTTGCCGGTGCCACCACCGTTGCAGGCTGTGCCATTCAACGTGAAGTTGGTAGGAGTCGCGTTGGTGGTAGTGAAGGTGCCGTTGAAACCGGCAGTAAAGGTCGCGCCGCTGCCGATGCTCGCATTCCACGAGGCGTTGCTCGAGACTGTCACCACAGCGCTGCCGGCAGGCTGCGAGAACGTCACGGGCCAGCCATTCTGAACGCGCTCGCCGTTGGCGAATGTGAATTGCAATGTCCAGCCGTTGGTGATGGCGGGACCGGTATTCAGGATGGCGATGTCGGCGCCGAAGCCGGTACCGCCCTCCCAACTCTTGGTGTAAGTGATCTGGCAGCCGGCTGCCTGAGCGAATGCCTGCGAGGTGAGTCCCAGGCTGGCTATCAGCAGCAGCCCAAAAAACCAGCGCGCAGCAGATCCTCCGGACCGTCGTCGTCCTTCCATGATACGACCCCCTGATAAGGCGTCGCCCCGTAGAGCAACGCGTGATATTCCTTTGTTCGAGCGGCGCGACCATGGGGTAATTGGCTAGCGCTGTCAACATGGTACTTATTGCTCACGGAGCCATTTCGAGACATGAACGGAACGGCGCGCGCGGCTGGTTTTCAAGAAAATCAGTGCACTTATTCGCCGCTCTTTCGAGTCATTGCGGAGTCAATGCATGCTCTCGCCGATTGTGTCGCCGGGCGTCTAGACAGCTCGTGTTTGTTGAGTTTCGCGCTCGGCGCGTAAGCGCGCCGATTCTTTGCACGTCGTGGGCGCGTCGCTACACTCAGACGCTTGCCTTCGTTCAACAGGGGAACGTCATGAGCCCGGATCTGCAGACCGATATCGCCAACGTGTTCTCGCGCATGGAATTGAACCGACGTCACCTGATGGCCAGCAGCCTGGCGGCCGCCGGCTTCGCACTCGCCGTGCAGCCCATCGGCGCAGCCACCATCACCACCGACACCGATGGCCTGGACGCCGGCGAGGTGAAGATTCCAGTCGGCGACCAGACCATTCCCGGCTATCGAGCGATGCCGGCCAAGGGCGGGCCGTTTCCTGTGATCCTGGTCGTGCAGGAGATCTTCGGCGTACACGAGCACATCAGGGATATTTGCCGTCGCTTCGCCAAGCTTGGCTATTTTGCGATCGCGCCCGAGCTGTATTACCGCCAGGGCGATGTTTCCAAGCTCAAATCCATCGACGAGATTCTTCCGATCGTCGGCAAAGTGCCGGACGCGCAGGTGATGGCCGACCTGGATGCCACCGTCGATCTGGCGCAGAAGTCCGGCAAGGGCGATGTGGCGAAGCTCGGCATCACCGGTTTCTGCTGGGGCGGCCGCATCGTGTGGATGTACGCCGCGCATAGCAAGCAGCTGAAAGCCGGCGTGGCGTGGTACGGTCGCCTGGTCGGCAACACCAGCGACAATCAGCCGAAACATCCGGTCGACATCGCCGCCGATCTGAATGCGCCGGTGCTCGGCCTGTATGGCGGCAAGGATCAGGGCATTCCGCTCGAGACCGTCGAGCAGATGCGCACGGCGCTGAAGAAGGCCAAGGTGGCATCTGAGATCGTCGTGTTCCCAGATTCGCCACATGCGTTCTTCGCCGACTATCGGCCCTCCTATGTGGAGGCCGATGCCAGGGACGCGTGGCAAAAGGCGCTGGCCTGGTTCAAGCAGAACGGTGTGGGCTGAGGGATCGATCAACAATTCATTGGAGGATGCGGATGAGGTATCGCTCGCTCGTGGCTGGCGCCTGTCTGTCGATGATCATCGCGGCTTCGGCCAGCGCGGCAGAAAATTCCGCTGCCAATGTGATCGAACATTACGGCCTGGAGGAGGCGGGCGTTGCCGTGAAGGAGCGCAAGGGCTGGCGCAAGCCCAAGCGCGTTCTGGTCGGCGTCTTCGCATCGCGGCTCGTTCCGGAGCTGCAAGCCGCAGCGCCGGACGTTGAATTCATCGTCGCGGGCACGCCGGAAGCGAAAGCGAAGATGGCGAGCATCGACGCCAGCATCGGTGTCTGCGACGCCGAAACCCTCGATTCCGGCAAGTCCATTCAATGGATCCAGCTCGTGACCGCCGGAGTCGAGAACTGCCTGTCCGTTCCGGCCGTCAAGCAAAGAAACATTCTGGTCACCAACATGCAGCGCATCGCCGGCCCGGTCATCGCCGAGCACGTGATCGCCATGACGCTGGCGCTCACTCGTGGGCTCGATGTTTATATTCCCGCGCAAACGCAAGGCAAATGGATTCCGCGCCTGCCGCCCGGTCGCGCGACCACCGTCGATGGCAAGACGATGCTCGTCGTCGGGCTCGGCGGCATCGGCAGCGAAGTGGCGAAGCGAGGGCATGCGCTCGGCATGAAAGTCACGGCGACTCGCAACAGTGGTCGTAGCGGCCCCGATTTCGTGAGCTACGTCGGTCTGGCGGATGAGTTGCCGAAGCTCGCCGCAGAAGCCGATTTCATCGTGAACACCGCGCCGCTCACCCCGCAGACGAAAGGAATGTTCGACGCGGCGTTCTTCGAGAAGATGAAGCCCACCGCGTACTTCATCAATATCGCTCGCGGTGGCAGCGTGGTGACTTCGGATCTGGTCGATGCGCTCAACAACAAGAAAATCGCCGGCGCCGCGCTCGATGTCACCGATCCCGAACCATTGCCTCCCGGCCACGCTTTGTGGAAGGCGCCGAATCTGATCATCACGCCGCACGTCTCTGCCGACTCCGATTTGGGTGGGGCGGCTCCTTCGGCAGTCGTGCGAGAGAATCTGCGGCGCTACATGGCAGGAGAGAAGATGCTGTCGGTGGTCGACCTAGCGCGCGGGTATTGATCGACCACAGCGAGTCCAGCACGGAACCGGTCGCGAGCTGCGAGCGTTTCGCCGACACTCTTGTCATTCTTGCAGCCCGCCAGCGATCATGACCGTGCCCGCTGTTCCATCGACATTGCTTCAACCCGGCCGCAATTGCTGGCGCGTGGAGAAGGCGCCGCGCGCGGCGTTCCTGGTCGATGGCGACAACTATTTTCGTGCGTTCGTGGAAGCCGCGCGCAAGGCAAAGCGGTCGATCCTGATCTCCGGTTGGGATTTTCACAGCCGCACGCGCCTGTTGTGTCGTGATGCGAAGGATTGCGAGCTCGAGCTGGGCGACTTCCTGAACGGCCTGGCGCGCCGAAACCGTCACCTGCACATCCATATCCTGATCTGGGACTACCCGATGATCTTCGGGCTCGATCGGGAGTGGGCGCCGTTCTACGGGCTGGGCTGGAAGCCGCATCGCCGCGTGCATTTCCGCTACGACAACACTCATCCCACCGGCGGCTCGCATCATCAGAAGATCGTGGTGATCGACGATGCGGTGGCGTTCAATGGCGGCATCGATCTGACCTGTCGACGTTGGGACACCAACGATCATTCGCCGGACAACGAACATCGACAGGTGAAAGGCACTGCCTATCCGCCGTTTCACGATTTGATGATGGCGGTCGAAGGCGATGCCGCGAGATCGTTGGGCGACATCGTGCGCGAACGTTGGCGCAAGGCTACGGGCGAGACGCTCCGGCCGCCGGCGGATCAGCGACGCGTGTTTCGTCGCAAAGCTGCCGCGGAGGAGCTGAAAACGTCGCGTTGGCCGGAGTCGCTGACGGCGCAACTCGCCGATGTGGAAGTAGGCATCTCGCGCACTTCGCCTGCAACCAATAGCGAGCCTGGCGTACGAGAGATCGAAACGCTGTATCTCGACATGATCGCGGCCGCGAAGACCAGCATCTATATCGAGAATCAATACTTCACCGCCGACAAGGTGGGTGATGCATTGGCCGCGCGGCTCGCTGAGCCCGAAGGTCCAGAGATCATCGTCGTGTTGCGTGAGCTGAGTCATGGCTGGCTCGAAGAGCTGACCATGCAGACGCTGCGAACCCGACTGGTGCAGAAGCTGCGCGAGGCGGATAAGTATCAGCGTTTCCGCGCCTTCTATCCGTTCATCGATGGACTGAAGTCGGGCACCTGCATCGACGTTCATTCGAAGATGATCGTGGTCGACGACGACATGGTGCGCATCGGCTCGGCCAATCTGGCCAATCGTTCGATGGGGCTGGATACCGAGTGCGACCTGACCATCGAGGCGCGTGGGCGAGAAGATATCCAGGAGCGGATTCGTGAGCTGCGCTCATTGCTGCTGGCGGAGCATCTGGGCTTCGAAGTAAAGCAGGTGTGCGAGGCGGTCGCCAATGCCGGCAACCTGCGCGATGCAATCGACCAGCTGCAACGTCGAGACCGCACCTTGAAGCCGCTGAACGATCTGCCGCAGGTCTCCGAAACGCTGCTCAACGTGATCAGCGTCGCCGATCCCGAGAAACCCGTGGGGCTTGCGGATCTGGCGCAGATTTTCAGCTCCCGCAGCCCGGAGACGAGCATGTCGGATGAGCACGGGGGCGCGTTCGTCACCAGTCGTCTGGACGAACGCCGTTCCTCGGAGTCGCCTGACACGCCGAGCGGTCCGTCGTGGGGCAAGCTTGCGGGCATCGCGCTGGTCGTCATGGCATTGACGGCGCTGTGGAAGTTCACGCCGCTGTCGGCTTATCTCGAAGGCAATCAGATCATGGTCTGGGCTCGCGAGGCCGGTCGTGCGTGGTGGGTGCCGGTCCTGACAGTGCTCGCGTTCACGCCCGCGTCGTATGTGATGTTTCCAAGGCCGCTCATCACTTTGTTTGCCGTCATTGCCTATGGGCCGATCTGGGGCTTCGTCATCGCCATGACGGGAATCCAGATCGCCGCGTGGACCTCCTACGTGGCTGGCAAGCGGCTCGAGCCCGCCACGGTGCGACGCATGGCCGGCGCGAAGCTGGACAAGATTCTGCAGGTACTGCGTCGTCGCGGCGTGCTGGCGATGACTGCGCTGAGGCTGGTGCCGCTGGCGCCCTTCGCCGTGGAAGGCGTGGTCGCCGGTGCGATTCGCATGCGCATGTGGGAATTCCTGCTAGGGACGGCGATCGGCATCCTGCCAGGTACGCTCACCTCGACCGTGTTCGGCGATCAGCTCTCGACCTGGCTGGATGATCCGGCCCGCATCAACTATTGGGCGATCGCCCTGGTGCTGTTCCTGCTCGGCGGGGCCACCTGGTTCGTGCGCCGCTGGTTGATGTCGGCGGCCTCGTCGTCCTCGCGACATGACGTTAGCGACCCGCGCACTGTCTGACGCCGACGTCCCGACTGAAGCGGTCGAGGCGCCGGCGCCCGGCGTACGCCGGATTTCCATCGGTTCGTACAATATTCACAGTTGCATCGGTATGGACCGGCGTCGCTCGCCCTCGCGCATCGCCGACGTGCTCAGAGAGCTGGACTGCGACATCTATGCTCTGCAGGAAGTCGACAACGAACCGGGCGACGAGGAAGACTCGCAGCAGTTGGAATATCTGTCCGAAGCGATGGACATGGCGGCGATTCCGGGGCTGCGCATCGTGCGACACAGCGGCGAGTACGGAAATGCGCTGCTGACCCGATTCCCCGTCGCCAGCGTGCACCGGCATGACTTGAGCTACGGCAAATGGCTGGAGCCGCGGGGCGCACTCGATGTCGAGTTGGATGTGGGTGGCCGTGCGCTACGGGTGATCGCAACGCATCTCGGGCTCAGTCGTTCGGAGCGCCGCTTTCAATGGCGGCAGTTGCTGGCGGCGATTGCCGCCTCTCCGCCGGAGCATCCCACCGTCGTGCTCGGCGACATGAATGAATGGTTTCCCCATGCGGGCACCTTGCGGGACGCGCACAAGATCCTCGGCCGAGCGCTGGCGCCGCCAGAATTCCCTTCGTTCTGGCCTTTTCTCGCACTGACCAGAATCTGGGTGCGGCCGGTGCAGGCCATCGTTTCGGTGAAAGTGCACAACTCGCCGCTGGCCAGGCGAGCGTCCGATCATTTGCCGCTGCGAGCCGAGATCGACGTGGATCGCTTCGCTGCGCGAGCTCCGGACTAATGCGCCGCGAGGATTCGTGACTTGCTGATTTCGTACTGATCTTCCGTCAGTACGCCCAACTCGCGCAGTCGATGATGCTCGCGCATTTCATCGCGCAGGAACTGGTGGGTCGGTTGCGGTCGCGCCACTTTCGCGGCGTTGATGCTCTTGATCAACTCGACGAAGAATTTCTTGCCGTCGCGTGCACTGCCGATTGCGCCGGTCACGCTCACCAACGTCACCTCGCCGTGCACGCTCAGGAATTCGAGCGATTCGGTCGTCCGTCTTAGAAACATCAGCACCGCGCCGATCGATGCGAGCAATGCGCCAATTGCCGTCAGCGGCACTGGATGAATCCACTCAGCCGCGCTCTTCGGCCACAGCATCCACAGCGCACAGGTGGCGAGTGCGATCAGGCTGACGGCGAGCGCCAACCAGAACCAGGCGATGTGACGCACGATCACCGGCTTGGCGCTGGCGAAACGCAGGTCGAAATCGTATTTGCGCGGCTCGATGTCGGGTCGCGTGAGTTGCACCGACAGGAAATGTTCATCGAGCAGGCCGAGGTGCGTGATGCAGCCACGCAGCTTGCTGGTGAGCGTATAGCTCATGCGTGTCGCGCGATGCGGGCGCTTCTTCTGAGTGGCGAGCGCATCGTCGTCATGGGTATCGAGAGATATGTGTTCTGCGCGTACGCGGATGGGCCGTGGTTGCGGCTCCTGCATCATCGGCTCTGCCAGCGCGTTCACATCTGACCTCTGCATCCGACCGTCATTGTTTTACGAAGGGGTCGGGTTCGGATGCTAGGACTGTGACGAGGTTGCTAACGAGAACCCCGTCACACTCGCGGCGTACATGTCGGGAATTGCGGGAGTCCCCGACATCGAATGTTAAATGTCGGCGCCGGCCTCAGGCGTTGGAGATATCGATGAAGCGCAGGAACTCGTTACGGGTGCGCGCGTCCTCGCGGAAATCCCCCAGCATTTTGCTGGTGATCATCGACACGCCTCGCTTGTGCACACCGCGGGTGGTCATGCACTGATGAATGGCGTCGATGACGACACCCACGCCACGCGGCTTGAGCACGTCGTTGATGCAGCGGGCGATCTGCGCCGTGAGCTTTTCCTGGACCTGGAAGCGCCGCGCATAACCGTCGACGACGCGGGCCAGCTTGCTGATGCCTACGACCTTGTTGGTGGGCAGATAGCCCACGTGCGCGCGGCCGATGATGGGCGCCATGTGATGCTCGCAATGGGACTCGAACTCGATGTCCCGCAGCACGATCATCTCATCGTAGCCTTCGACTTCTTCGAACGTGCGGCGCAGATAATCGGAAGGATCGCTCAAGTAGCCGGAAAACCAGTCGCGGTACGCGCTGACGACGCGCTTGGGCGTGTCGCGCAAGCCTTCGCGCAACGGATCTTCTCCCGCCCAACGCAACAGCGTTTCGACGGCCTGACGCGCATCCTGTTCGCTCACTGTCGGCGCCTGCACGTGCGCCTCGGGCACGGAGTCGCTGACTGATTTCCCGGAAATGTGGCTTTTTTTCTGGCTCATGGGCGCTAGCGTACCATCCTTCACCGGCTTCGGATTACCATGCGCCGCTGCAGCGGGTGGGTCCTGAGGAAACAACAATGCGAGCATGCCTGATCGCGACGACCGTCCTGGGCGTCTTGTCGGTGACCGGTGCGGCGCGAGCCGAGATCGTCAGCGCCGGGCCGAATGGCTTCAGCCTGCGCCACACGGCCGAGACACCGAACGTCGCACCCCCGGTGATCTGGGCGGCGCTCGCGGACATCGCGAAGTGGTGGGACCCCGAGCACACCTATTCGGGCGATGCGCGCAACCTGTCGCTCGAGCCCTATGTGCGCGGTTGTTTCTGCGAGAAGCTGAGTTTGTATGCGGGCATCGAGCACGGCACCGTCGTATATGCCCAGCCTGCGAAGACATTGCGAGTCAACGGCGCGCTCGGGCCATTGCAGGAGTTCGGGGTCAACGGCGTGATGACCTGGCAGATCGAGTCGGCGGCCGGCGGCTCGCGCATCACGTTCACATACAACGTGGGTGGCTTCGCCGATCGGCCGTTGGCCGACTGGGCGCCCATCGTCGATGAAGTGCTGGGCGGGCAATTGCAGCGCCTGGGACGGTACGTGAGCAACGGCAATCCTGAAGCGCCGAAGCAGGACGCGCCGAAACAGGAACCTTCCAGGCAATAGTGACTTCCAAGGGGACGGATTAAAATCTCTCCCCGGATGATTCTGGAGGATTCCCATGCGCATACGTTCCCTGTTCGTCGCTGCGGTCGCCGTCCTGGCGACCGCCTGCCAGAGCGTGCAGACCACTCAGCCCGGTACGATCGGCGTCACCCGCAAGCAGATCATGGCGGTCTCTTCCGAACAGGTGGACGAGGGCGCCAAGGTCGCTTACGACCAGGAAGTGAACAAGGCGCGACAGGCCGGCGCGTTGAACAAGGACAAACAAGTCTACGATCGAGTGCAGAAGATCTCGCAGCGCCTGATCCCGCAGACCGCCACATTTCGTCCCGACGCGCCTGGCTGGGCTTGGGAGGTCAATGTGCAGTCCTCCGAAGACGTGAACGCGTACTGCATGCCCGGCGGCAAGATCATGGTCTACACCGGCCTGATCGACGTGATCAAACCGACCGATGCAGAGCTCGCGGCGGTGATCGGGCACGAAATCGCGCATGCTTTGCGTGAACACTCACGCGAGCGGTTGTCCCGAGCGTATGCAGAGCAGATCCTGCTCGCCGGTGTCGCTGTTGCTACGGGCGCCGAGGCGACGACAATGCAGATCGCAAGCCAAGTGTCGGCTGTGACATTCACGCTGCCGCACAGTCGTGAGCAGGAGGCTGAGTCCGACCGCATCGGTCTGGAGTTGATGGCCCGCGCTGGCTACGACCCGAATGCGGCCGTCACGCTGTGGCAGAAGATGTCCAAGGCGGGCGGCGGCGGTCCGCCGGAATTCCTGAGCACCCACCCCTCGGGTGAGTCGCGCATTCGCGATCTGGAGAAGAACGTTCCGCGAGTGTTGCCGTTGTATCAGGCAGCTGCGAAGTAGCCGCCGACTACTGAGTGGCCGCCATCCCGATCGCGATCACGGCGACGACGGTGGCCATCACGGCGGTGCCGCCGAGCCACAATGACTGGCGGTGCAAGGAGGTGACCGCCCGCGTCAGGTTCGCCAGCTGCTGCGCAATCTCGTTGACCAGCTCGGCCTGACGGCGCTCGTTTTCCTCGAGGCGCAGCACTCGCTGGATCAACTCGTCGACGTCCTGCGGGACCGGGGCCGCTTCCGGCGGCGGCATTTGCTTGGTGCGTTTCAACAGCTCGCGCGACACATCCACGATGGAAGGCACGAGCTGCACGATCTGTAACCAGGGGACTGCCATGCTTGGAGATTAGCAGAGAACGACGGGTTGCTGGTCGGAGGCACGATACGCAGAACCCGGCCCTGCCGACCTTCACGGGCGCGCAGGGCCGGTGCTGAACACTTGATGCTGCCTCAGCTCTTGGTGCGGGCCTCGAACTCCGTTTTGCTCAGGTAGCCGTCGCCGTTGGTGTCGGTCGCGGCGAAGCTTGCCGCCAGCGATTTGTCGGCTGCGGCTTCAGTCTTGCTCAACTGAGCATCGCCGTTCTTGTCCAGCGAATCGAAGGTCATCGCCGAAGACTTCATCGAATGATCCTTCTTGTCCTTGTCGCCGGCGAATGCGGATATCGACAGCACAGCCGCTGCCAGGAATGCAATCAGTTTGCTCATGATCGTCTCCTCGTCGCTCGAAGGCGTGTGTCTCGTCTGTTGTCTGGTCCCGGACGGGGATTGAACGCGGAGCCGCAAAACGCGGTTCCGGGCCGGGGATGGCGCCTCCCGCGGAGTACAATCCCCCGGAAAATGCCGGACATCGCTCTCCGCGCGCATCGACGAGTTCGTGCAAAACGAATATGGTCGGTCGGGTCGGAACCGCTGTAGGCGGAACTTGACGAAACTTCGCAACCCGCGCGTTTTTGGTGTGCCATGGTCCAGCCCATGACCTTGCCTGCTTCCGTA
>Ga0182742_1001783_pt1 | contig 26111 bp, 19 predicted proteins | sample eDN5th37CBELigMG_FD_128880 | JGI IMG/M metagenome (GOLD analysis project Ga0182742, IMG submission 128880) | Enriched Miracle-Growth compost microbial communities from Emeryville, California, USA - eDNA 5th pass 37_C BE-Lig MG (version 2)... ...
CTGGACGAGGCGCTGGCCGCCCGCCTCGGCCGGGACCGCGACGCCGCCACGCCCTTGGAGGTGCCCGCCCTGCCGGCGCCCTCCCCGCCGCCCGCCGCGCCGGCCGTGTGGCCCGAGCCCGACCTGCCCGTCGACCCCGCCGAGCTCGTCGTGATCGTCGGAGCGGCCGACCTCGGCCCCTGCGGCACCGGGCTCACCCGCTTCGAGCTGGAGCGCGACGGCCTCACCCCGGCCGGCGTGGCCGAGGCCGCCTGGCTGTGCGGCCTGATCGAGTACCGCCGCGAGGGCTACAGGGGTCGCTGGGTCGACACGGCCACCGGCCAGGAGGTCCCCGAGGAGGAGCTCTTCGCCCGCTACCGCGACGAGGTGGTCGGCCGCCTCGGTGTGCGGCCGCTCGACGGCGACGGGGTGGTCGACCCTCGCGGGCTCGACGTGCTGGCGCCCGTGCACCTCACCGCGCCCTTCACGTTCGAGGTGGCCACCGAGGCCGAGGCCCGCGCGCACCTCGCCGCCGACCCGGCCCGCACGCGGATCCGCCCGTCGGCGGCGGGCGACGGCTGGCTGGTCACGCTGTCGGCGGGCGCCGCGGTGCGGGTGCCCCGGCTCGCCCCCCACGGCCGGCGGGTGGCCGGGCAGCTGCCCACCGGCTTCGACCCGTCCCGGTGGGGCCTGCCCGCCGACCTCCTGGCCACCGCCGACCGCCTGGCCATGGTCAACCTGGTGTGCACGGCGGAGGCCTTCCTCGACGCCGGGCTCGAGCCGGAGGAGCTGCTGGCCGCGCTGCACCCAGCGGCGGTGGCCAACACGCAGGGGGCGGGCATGGGCGGCATGGCGTCGCTGCGCCGTCTGCTGCTCGACCACCTGCTCGACCAGCCCCGCCAGGGCGACCGGCTGCAGGAGTCGCTGGGCAACGTGGTGGCCGCCCACGTCGTGCAGGCCTACATCGGCTCCTACGGCCCGATGGTGCACCCGGTGGCGGCGTGCGCCACGGCGGCGGTGTCGCTGGAGGAGGCCTACGACAAGATCCGCGCCGGCAAGGCGCTGGCGGTGGTGGCGGGCGGCTTCGACGACCTCACCCCCGAGGGCCTGGTGGGCTTCGGCGACCTGCACGCCACCGCCGCGTCCGACGAGCTCGACGCCATGGGCATCGCCCCCGAGGAGGCGTCGCGCCCCAACGACGCCCGCCGCCGTGGCTTCGTCGAGGCGCAGGGCGGCGGCACCTTCGTGGTGGTCCGCGGCGACGTGGCGCTGGCACTCGGCCTCCCGGTCCGGGCCGTCCTGGCCTACGCGGCCAGCTTCGGCGACGGCCTCCAGTCGTCCATCCCCGCTCCGGGCATGGGCCTGTTGGCCTGCGGCGCGGGCGGCGCCGGCTCGCCGCTTTCCCGGGCGCTCGGCCGCCTGGGGCTCGCCGCCGACGACATCGCGGTGGTGTCGAAGCACGACACCGCCACCGAGCTGAACGACCCCAACGAGGCCGACCTCCACCAGCGCCTGCAGGACGCGCTGGGCCGCACGCCCGGCAACCCGTTGCTGGTGGTGTCCCAGAAGGCGGTGACCGGCCACGCCAAGGGCGGCGCGGCGGCGTGGCAGGTGCACGGCGTGCTGCAGGTGATGGAGCACGGCGTGGTGCCCGGGAACCCGCACCTGGAGGCCGTGGACCCGCGGCTGGCCCCCTTCACCCACCTGGCCCACGGCGACCGGCCCATCGTGCTGGCGCCGGGGGAGCGGGTGCGGGCTGCGCTGGTCACCAGCCTGGGGTTCGGCCACGTGTCGGCGGTGGTGGCGCTGGCCCACCCCGACGTGTTCCTCGCCGCGGTGCCGGCCGAGGCGCGCGCCGGGTACGTGGCCGCCGCCGCGGCCCGACGGCGGGACGGGATCCAGCGGCGCCTGGCCATCCGCCACGGCGAGCCGGTCGCCCTGCGCAACCGGCTCCCGGGCGGCATCCTCCCGCGCGACGACGAGGCCGCCCGCCTGCTGGCGGCGGGGCCGTGAGCGGGGCGGTGAGCGGGGTCGGCGTGCTCGGCGTCGGGCTCGACGTCGTGGACGTGGCTGCCTTCACCGACCAGCTCGGCGACGCCGCCTCGGGGTTCGTGGCCGGCACCTTCACCCCCGCCGAGCAGGCCGGCGCGCCGGCCGAGCCGGCCCGGCGGGCCTGGCACCTCGCCGGCCGGTTCGCGGCCAAGGAGGCCTTCGTGAAGGCCTGGTCGGGCGCCCGCCGCGGGCAGCACCCCGAGCTGGCCGCGGTGGACCTGCGCGAGGTCGAGGTGGTGGCCGACCGCCACGGCCGTCCCGGCCTCGTGCTCCATGGCGCGGTGCGCGCCGGCGTCGCCCGGCTCTGCCCGGGCGGGCAGGTGCGGGCCCACGTCTCGCTCAGCCACGACGGCCCCGTGGCCGCCGCGGTGGTGGTGCTCGACGCCGTGGCCGGAGGGGAGCGGTGACCACCACCACCACCCTCGAGGCGCGCGGCGTGGCCGTGGGGCACGGCGCCCGGGTGGTCCTGTCGGACGTGGACGTCACCTTCGCCCCCGGGCGCTGCACGGCGGTGCTCGGCGCCAACGGGTCGGGCAAGTCGACGCTGCTGCGCGGCCTGGCCGGGCTGCACCCGCTGCGGGCCGGCGAGGTCCACGTGGGCGGTCAGCCCCTGCACCGCCATCGGGCCCGCGCCCTGGCCCGGCTCGTGAGCTACCTCCCCCAGGCGCCGCTGGTGCCCGCGGGCGTGACGGTGGCCGAGCTGGTGGCCTACGGCCGCCACCCCCACCGCGGCCTCCTGGCCGGCACCAGCGAGGCCGACCGCGACGCGGTGGCGTGGGCGGTGGGCGTCACCGGCCTGGGCGGGCTGCTGCACCGGCCGGTGAGCCACCTGTCGGGCGGCGAGCGCCAGCGGGCCTGGCTGGCCATGGCCCTGGCGCAGCGCACCCCGGTGCTCCTGCTCGACGAGCCGACCACCTTCCTCGACGTGCGCCACCAGCTCGAGGTGCTGACCCTGGTGCGCACCCTGGTGGACGACCACGGCCTGGCCGTCGGCCTGGTGCTCCACGACCTCGGCCAGGCCTGCGCACACGCCGACCACCTGGTGCTGCTCGCCGGCGGCCGGGTCGTCGCCCAGGGGCCGCCCGAGCGCGTGGTCGACGCCGAGGTGATCCGGGCCGTGTTCGGCGTCGACGCCGACGTCGCCCCCGATCCCGTCTCGGGCCGTCCCCACCCCCGGCTGCGGTTGCTGCCCGCGGCCGATCCGCCCCCATCCCCGACCCCACCCCCGTCCCCGTCCCTCCACCTCCGGGAGCTCCGATGACCGTGCGACTGCGACCCCGGCGGGCGGCCGCCGCCCTGGCCACCGCCGCCGCCCTCCTGCTCGCCGCCTGCGGCGACGACGACGACCCCGCAGCCGGACCGTCCTCCTCGGGCGCCGCCACCTCGGCCGCGGCCGACGACGGCACGGCCGGCGGCGACGGCGGGCCCGTCACCGTCACCGACGGGTCCGGCACCGAGGTGGTGCTGGACGAGCCGGCCAGGCGGGTGGTGGCCCTGGAGTGGACCTACGCCGAGGACCTCCTGGTGCTCGGCGTGGAACCCGCCGGGGTGGCCGACGTGGACGGCTACCGCGGCTGGGTGGCGTCGCCGGTGCTGCCCGCCGACGTCGCCGACGTGGGCACCCGCCAGGAGCCCAGCCTGGAGCGGATCGCCGCCCTCGAGCCCGACCTGATCGTCAGCGCCACCTTCCGCCACGACGGCATCCGCGACCAGCTGGAGGCCATCGCGCCCACGCTGCTGTTCAACCCCTACCCCGACGGGATCGACCACCTCGAGGAGATGCGCACCACCTTCTCCACCCTGGCGGCCGCGGTGGGTCGCGACGCCCAGGCCGAGGCGGTGCTGGGCGACCTCGACGACAAGATCGACGCCACCGCGGCGCGGCTCGAGCAGGCGGGGCTGGCCGGCGCGCCAGTGGCCGTGGCCCAGGGCGCGCTCCAGCAGGGCACGCCGGTGCTGCGCCTCTTCACGGCCAACGCCATGGTCTCGGCGCTCCTGGAGGAGGCCGGCCTCACCGCAGCCTGGTCGGGCCCCGAGGAGCAGTACGGGTTCAACACCGTCGACCTCGAGGGCCTCACGGCGCTGCCCGACGACGCCCACCTGCTCACCATCGCCCAGTCGGTCAGCGACCCGTTCACCGACGCCTTCCCCGGCAACCCGGTCTGGGACAACCTGCCGGTGGTGCGCGCCGGGCGCGTGCACCCGATGGGCGGCGACACGTGGACCTTCGGCGGCCCGGCGTCGGCGGGGACCTTCCTCGACCGCGTCACCACCGCCCTCACCGGGTGACCGCCCCGCCGGACGCACTCGACACGTTCGCTCACGCCGGCGCCGCACCGGCCCCCGGGCTGGCGTGGCACCGGCGGCGCGCCGTGCCCGTGGCCGGCGGCGTCGTGGCGCTGGCCGCGGTGGCGCTGGTGCACCTGGCGCAGGGGCGCGCCGCGGTGGGCTTCGGCGACGTGCTCGCCTTCCTCACCGGCGACGCCGGCCCGGCGGCGCGCGACGTGCTGGTCGGCACCCGGGTGCCGCGCCTGCTGGCGGGCGCGGTCGTGGGCGCGGCGCTGGCCGGCGCGGGCGTGCTCCTGCAGGCCGCCACTCGGAACCCGCTGGCCGAGGCGGGCACCCTCGGCGTGAGCGCGGGCGCCAACCTGGCGGTGGTCGTGGCCGCGGTGGCCGGCTGGCACCTCGACGGCCTGCCTCGGGGCGCCACCGCGCTGGTCGGCGCCACCGGCGCCGCCGTGGTCGTGCTCGGGCTGGGGTCGAGCCGCGACGCCTCACCGACCCGGCTGGTCCTGGCGGGCGTGGCCGTCTCGCTGACCTGCGCCGCGGTGGCCGCCGCGCTGCTCATCGTCTACGAGCAGGACACCTCGGGGCTGTTCGTGTGGGGCCACGGTGCCCTGCAGCAACACGGGCCCGACCTGGCTCTCACCATGGCGCCGGTGGTGGTGGCGGCCTTGGCCGCGGCCTGGCTCGCCGGCCCCCGCCTCGACCTGCTGGCCCTGGGCGACGCCACCGCGCACGCGCTGGGGGTGCGCCCCCGCCGCGCCCGGCTCGGCGCCGCGGCGCTGGGGGTCGCCTTGGCCGCGGCCGCGGTGACCGTGGTGGGGCCGATCGGCTTCGTCGGGCTGGCGGCGCCGCACCTGGTCCGCCTGCTCGGCACCAGCGACCACCGGCGGCTGCTGCCGGCGGCCGCCCTCTGGGGCGCCGTGCTGGTCCTCGCCGCCGACGTGGTGGCGCAGCTGCAACGACCCGGTCCGGCCGGGACCGAGCTCCCCGCAGGGGTGGTCACCGCGCTGGTCGGGGCGCCCCTCCTGGCCCTGCTGGCGCGGCGGGCCCCCGCCGGCCCGGCGCCTCCCAGCGGGCGGGGGCTGACGCTGGTCCGGCGGCCGCCCTACCCGCTGGTGCTGGCCGGGGTGGCCGGGCTGGGGCTGGTGGCCGTGGGGGCCGGGCTGGCCGCCGGCGACGTGGCGGTGCGCCCCGGTGAGGTGCTGGCCGCCCTGGCCGGGGGCGGCGACGAGCTGACCCGGCGGGTGGTGCTGGACCTGCGCCTGCCGCGGCTCGTCGTCGCGGCGATGGCCGGCGCGGCGCTGGCCACCTGCGGCACCGTGCTCCAGGCCGCCACCCGCAACCCGCTCTCCGACCCGACGCTGCTCGGCGTCACGGGCGGCGCCGCCGTCGGCGCGCTGACCTTGACCTTCGCCCTGCCGGACGTCCCGGCCTCCCTGGTGCCGGTGGCGGCCTTCGTCGGGGCCATGGCGGTGCTGGCCGTGGTGCTCGCCGCGTCGTGGCGCGACGGCCTCGACGCCGAGCGGCTCGTGCTGGTGGGCGTGGCCGCGGCCGCGGGCACGGCCGCCCTGGTCGACGCGCTCGTCGTGCACCACGGGCTCCGGCTGGCCCAGGCCCTCGTGTGGCTGTCGGGCAGCACCTACGCGCAGACCGCCGCCGACGCCCGGCTGGTGGCGACGTGGGTGGTGGTCCTGGTGCCGCTGCTGTGGCTGGTCGGGCGGCACCTCGACGTGCTCGTGCTGGGCGACGACGTCGCCCACGGGTTGGGCCAGCCGCCCGGGCGGACCCGCACGGTGGCGGTGGTGCTGGCCTGCCTCCTGGCCTCGGCCACGGTGGCCGTGGTCGGCACCGTCGGGTTCGTCGGCCTGCTGGCCCCGCACCTCACCCGCCCGTTCGTGGGCGGCGCCCACCGCCGCCTGCTCCCCGTGGCCGCGGTGACGGGCGCCGCCATGCTCACGGCCGCCGACGTGGTGGGCCGCACCGCGTTCGCGCCGCGCGAGCTGCCCTCCGGCCTGGTGGTGTCGGTGCTCGGCGCGCCCTTCTTCCTCCACCTCCTGCTGCGCACCCGCGACCAGTCCTGAGTCAGGCCGCGGGATCCGGGGCCTCGGGGTCGGGGGGGCCCGGTCGGCCGGCCCGGCAGGTGGCCGTGGCGGTGGAGGGTCGTGCTGACCGCCTGCTCGTGCGTCCAGCGGGGCAGCTCCGCCTCGGGCACGTCGCAGAGCGGGTCGTCGTCGATGCGCACGCCGAGGCGGTGGGCGGCCCGGCGCAGCTCGTCGGAGGCGCCGCCCACGAGGCGGAGCCGATCGGGCCGCCACCGGTGCAGCCGGGCCGCCACCGCGGCGTCGTCCTCCTCGTGGTGGCGGGACACCACCAGCCGGCACCCGGTCGCCGCGGCGGCCTCCTGCGCCAGCGGCTCGGTGCTGTCGGGCGCGCCCGGGCCGACGCGCAGCAGCACGCCACGGGGGAGCGGCCGCGGCCGCAGCACGTTGCGTTCGCTGACGAGGCCCATGACGTCCTGCTCCCGCCGGGCCAGCGCAGCGAGGTCGCGCAGGCCGGCACCGGCGCCGGCACCGGGCGCGGGCGGCGACCAGCGCCGCAGCCCGGCCACGTACGACGGGCCACCCGCCTTGGCCGTCGGCCCCACCGCCGACGCCTTCCAGCCGCCGAAGGGCTGCCGCCCGACGATGGCCCCGGTGATGCCCCGGTTCACGTAGAGGTTCCCGGCCTCGACGCGGTCCTGCCAGCGGGCGATCTCGGCCGGGTCGAGGGCGTGGAGGCCGGCGGTCAGGCCGAAGGCCACGGCGTTCTGCAGCTCGATGGCGTGGTCGAGGTCGTCGGCCCGCAACACGCCCAGCACTGGGCCGAAGCACTCGGTGCGGTGGAACCAGGAGCCTGGCCGCACGCCGATGCGGACGCCGGGGGTCCAGGCGCAGGGGTCGCGCCGGTCCCACTGGCGCGGGCGGACCAGCCAGCGCTCGCCGGGGTCGAGCTCGGTGAGCGCCCGCCGCAGGACCGGCCCGGGCGGCTCGATGAGCGGCGGCACGTCGGTGACCGGGTCGTCGGCCGGTCCCCACCGCAGGGTCCGCACCGCGTCGGCGAGGCGGCGCAGGAAGTCCGGCCGGTCGTGCACCGGCGCCTCGACGATCGCCAAGCTGGCGGCGGAGCACTTCTGCCCGGCGTGGCCGAACGCCGACCGGACCAGGTCGCGCAGCGCCAGGTCCAGGTCGGCCGTCGCCGTGATGACGATGGCGTTCTTGCCGCTCGTCTCGGCCAGGAGGCGCATCGACGGCTTCCACTCGAGGAAGGCGCGTGCCGTGTCGATCGAGCCGGTGAGGATCACCGCGTCGACGTCGGGGTGCGTGACGAGCTGGCGGCCCGCCTCGCCGTCGGGCACCACCGCCAGCTGGAGCGCGTCGCGAGGCACGCCGGCGTCCCAGCACAGCGAGGCCAGCCGGGCGCCGATGCGCACCACCTGGGGCGCGGGCTTGAGCACCACCGCGTTGCCCGCCGCCAGCGCGGCCAGGACGCCGCCCAACGGGATCGCGCAGGGGAAGTTCCACGGCGGGGTGACCACCACGACGCCGAGCGGTGCCGACGTGGACGTGGACCTGGCCTCCGCGGCGGCCAGCTCCTCGGCCGAGCGGGCGTACCAACGGGCGAGGTCCACGGCCTCGCTCACCTCCGGGTCGGCTTCGCGCACCGTCTTGCGGGCCTCGTGCACCATGGCGGCCACCAGCTCGGCCCGGTGGCGCTCGACGTGGTCGGCCACGCGGCGCAGCAGATCGGCCCGCTCGCCGACGGCGCGCGCCGACCACGCGGGGACGGCGGCGCGCGCCCGTGCCACGAGGGCGTCGACCGCCTCCGGGTCGGTGACGGGCTCGGGCGGCTCCGCCAGCGTGGTCGTGCGCAGCGCGCCGAGCAGGCGCTCCCGCACCGCGGGCTGGGTGAGGTCGCTGTCGGGCTGGTTCTCGAACGGCGCGCCCGAGGGCGGCCGCGGCCTGGTGCGCCGGCTGGCGGTGGGCACCTGGTGCCGGGCGTGCACGGCGGCGCGGAAGCGGCGGGCCTCCTCGTGGAAGCGGGCCGAGCCCGGCGCGAGGTCGAACAGCGCTCGCAGGAAGTTCTCCGGCGCGGTGTTCTCGTCGAGCCGGCGGGTGAGGTAGCCGATGGCCGCCACCACGTCGTCGTCGGTGACGACCGGCGTGTACATGAGCAGGTCGCCGGTGCGGGCCCGCACGGCGGCGGCCTGCGCCTCGGCCATGCCCTCGAGCATCTCGAAGCGGATCCGGTCCGCCTGGCCACGGGCGGCCAGCACGGCGCGCTGCTCGAGCGCCCAGGCGACGTCGAAGAGGTTGTGCGTGGCCACGCCCACGACCAGCGCGCCGTCGTAGCGCTCGTCGAGCAGCCGATCGAGCAGCCGCAGCCAGCTGGCGTCGACGTCGGCCTTGGTCGGGTAGGGCGCCGGCATCCACCCGTGCAGCTCGGCTTCCACCCGCTCCATGGCGAGGTTGGCGCCCTTCACCAGCCTGATGCGGATCGGGCGCCCACCCGCCGCCACGCGCCGGGTGGCCCACTCGGCCAGCTCGTCGGCGACCGCGTGGCTCTCGGGCAGGTACGCCTGCAGCACGATGCCGGCCTGCATCGCGGCGCCGTCCGGCTCGTCGAGCACGGTGCGGAAGGCCGCCGTGGTGAGGGCCAGGTCGCGGTACTCCTCCATGTCGAGCGTGACCAGCACGTCGTGGCGGACCGCGGCCCGGCAGAGGGGGCGCAGCGCCGCGGCGGCGCGCGCCACCGTGTCGTCGAAGGCCAGCGCGTCGAGGCCGGCCACCAGCGCGCTCAGCTTGATCGACACGGCCGTCGTGCCGGGCCGCTCGATGAGCGCGATCACGGCCTGGCGCCGGGCTTCGGCTTCGTCGTCGCCCAGGATCGCCTCGCCCAGGCGGTTGAGGTTCACCTGCCGCCCCTCCCGGGCCCGAGTGGCGACGTGGCGGCTGAGGGCCCGGCGGTCGGCGGGGAGGATGGTGGCCGAGGCCTCGCGGCGCAGGCGGCGCCGCACCATGGGCATGACCAGCCGGGGGGCGTGCGGTGCGGCCAGCGCGCCGGCGTGGAGGAGCAGCCGGTCGGCGACGGCCAGGCCGCGGGTCCCGTGCTCGCGCACGAGCGCCCGGAACCGCGCCGCCGCCCGGGTGGGCTCGAGGATGCGCAGCACCTCGTCGGCCAGGGCGGTCACCAGCTCCGCGGCGTCGGCGTGGTTGGCGATCCGGCGCAACCGGTCCTGCTGGCGGCGGCGCGACGCCGGCAGCGCCTCCCGGGCGTCGGCGGCCTCACGGAGGAGCGCCTCGACGGTGGCCACGCAGCGATCCACCACGACGTCGTCGTCGGTCGCCTGTGCCGACGGGGCCCCCGCCGGTGTGGGTCGCGGGGTGCGGATCATCGCCATCCCCACCTCCATGCCCGATGATGGCGCCGTCGTACCCCCCGGGGACCAGAGCCGCCGCGGTCGCCTGCTAGGACGGTCACGTGTCGTTCCTCGGAGCCACCGCCCTGTTCCTCGTGGGCATCGCGGCCGGGATCATCAACACGGTGGTCGGCTCCGCATCGCTGATCTCGTACCCCACGTTGCTGGCGCTCGGCTACGAGCCCGTGGTGGCCAACATGACGAATTCGGTGGGCCTGGTGCCGGGCTCGGTGAGCGGCGCCATCGGCTACCGCCGCGAGCTGCGCGGCATGGGGCCGTTGCTGCGGGTGCTGATGCCGGCGTCCGCGGCCGGCGGGCTGGCCGGCGCCCTGCTCCTGCTGGTGCTGCCGAGCAGCGTGTTCGAGAGCGTCATCCCGGCTCTGATCCTGCTGGCGTGCGCCCTGGTCGTGGCCCAGCCGCGCCTGCACGCGACGCTGCGGCGCCGGCGTCGCGACGGCGACGACGGGATCGGCGCGGGCTTCATCGTGACCGTGCTGCTGTGCGCCCTCTACGGCGGCTACTTCGGCGCCGCCCAGGGCGTGATCCTGATCGCCCTGCTGGCCATCTTCCGCAGCGAGGGCCTGCAGCCGCTGAACGCCACCAAGAACGTGCTCGTGGGGATCGTGAACGGCATCGCCGCGGTGCTGTTCGTGGCCGTGGGCGACGTGGCCTGGGCGCCGGCCCTGGTGCTGGCCGCGGGCGCGGCGGCCGGCGGGCAGGCGGGCGCCCGCGTGGGTCGCCGCTTGCCGCCCAACGTCCTGCGGGTGGCGATCGTGGCGGTGGGGCTGGTGGTCGCCGTGCGCATGATCGTCTCGTGACCGCGAGGGGAAGCGGGAGGAGGTGGGGTCGAGTGGGCGACGCACGGGACACGGGCGGGTCCGAGGGACGCACGGCGGTGGACGCCGTGGCGGCCGCGCTGGCGGCCATCGACGAGCGCGAGGAGGTGCTGCAGGCCTGGGCCGCGGTGGACGGGCCGGGCGCCCTGGCGGCCGCCGCCCGCGTCGACGCCCTCGACCCCGAGGCCCGCGGCCCGCTCCACGGGTTGGCGCTGGGCGTCAAGGACGTGCTCGACACCGCGGACCTGCCCACCTGCTTCGGGTCGCCGATCCACGCCGGCCGCCGCCCCGGGCGCGACGCCAGCGTGGTCGCGCTGCTCCGGGCGGCGGGCGCGGTGGTGGTGGGCAAGACCCACACGGCCGAGTTCGCCGGCCCGCACCCCGCCCCCACGACCAACCCCTACGACCCGGGCCACACGCCGGGCGGGTCGTCCAGCGGCTCCGCGGCCGCGGTGGCTGCAGGCATGGTCGACGCGGCGCTGGGCACGCAGACCGGCGGCTCGATCGTGCGGCCGGCGGCCTTCTGCGGGGTGGTCGGCTACAAGCCCACCTTCGGCACGCTGAGCTGCAGCGGGGTGCTGGAGTGCGCCGCCTCGCTCGACACCGTCGGCGTGCTGGCCTCCGACGTGGCCACCGCGGCGGCCGTGGTCGCCGCCGCGGCCGAGCGCCCCGCGCTGGCCGTGCCCGACCCGGCGCCGGGGGCCTGGCGGGTCGGCTGGCTGCAGCCCACGGGCTGGGAGCGAGCGGAACCCGCCGTGCAGCGGGCCGTCGAGGAGGCCGCCGTGGCCCTGGCCGACGGCGGTCCGATGGTCGCCTGGGACGAGCCGTCGTGGTTCGCCGGCGCCCTCGCCGACCACCGGGTGCTCTGGAGCGTCGAGACCGCCCACGCCTTCGGTTGGGAGCGCGCCCACCACTGGGACGAGCTGAGCGCCGAGCTCCAGGCGCTGATCAGCGAGGGGGTGGCGCAGCCCGAGAAGCGGATCCTGGCGGCCTACGCCGGCCGGGATCGCACCGCCGTCGAGGCGGCCCGCCTGTTCGCCGAGGCGGACGTGGTGGTCCTCCCCGCCGCCCTGGGGGAGGCCCCGGCCGGCCTGGGGTCGACCGGCGACCCCGTGTTCGCCGCCGCCTGGACGATGTGGGGCTTCCCGGCCCTGTCCGTGCCGTGGGGCCTGGGCCCGCGGGGGCTGCCCGTCGGCGTGCAGCTGGTGGCGCCGCGGGGCGCCGACCGCCGCCTGCTCGCCGCTGGCGCGCGGCTGGCCGAGCTGGCGCCGCCCACGCCGCCCCCGCCCGGGCCCGTTCCGGACCTCCCGCCGTCGGGGCCGCAGCCGTCGCGGCGGTAGCCGGTGCGCCCGCGCCGGGGCGCAGCGATCAGGCTCCGGGGGCGACCGGCCGCGATCGAGGCGGTCTATGGGCTCGATGCCCACAATCGATCGACAAGCGCTATGGATCGGCCAAGAACCGATCTAGCCTGTCTATGTCATCCCTCGACCCTCCGGAGGAAGCAACCCGTGACCCTGGTCAACACCGAGATCAAGCCCTTCCAGGCGACCGCCTACCACAAGGGCGCCTTCGTCGACGTCAGCGACGCCGACCTGCGGGGCAAGTGGAGCGTCGTGTTCTTCTACCCCGCCGACTTCACGTTCGTGTGTCCCACCGAGCTGGGCGACCTGGCCGACAACTACGCCGCGTTCCAGGAGCTGGGCGTGGAGATCTACTCGGTCTCGACCGACACGCACTTCACCCACAAGGCGTGGCACGACACCTCGGACACCATCGCCAAGATCGAGTACTACATGGTGGGCGATCCGAGCGGCACCATCACCAACAACTTCGGGGTGATGCGTGAGGGCGCCGGCCTGGCCGATCGGGCCACGTTCGTGATCGACCCCGACGGCGTCATCCAGGTCGTCGAGATCACCGCCGAGGGCATCGGCCGCAACGCCGCCGAGCTGCTCCGCAAGGTCCGCGCCGCCCAGTACGTCCGGGCCCACCCGGGCGAGGTGTGCCCGGCCAAGTGGGAGGAGGGCGACGAGACCCTCGCCCCGTCGCTGGACCTCGTCGGCAAGATCTGAACCGCCGGCACCGGCCACCGGGCCGCCCCCAGCCCCACCGATCGAGCGCATCGATCGCTGATCGCTGACCACTGACCACTGACCGCTGAGCACGGGCGCGGGGCCTTGGCCCCGCGCCCGAGGCTCCTCACCCGTCGCGTCCCTCGACCCTCCCTGGAGCTCCCCCGTGCTCGATGCCAACCTGACCGCGCAGCTGAAGGTCCACCTGCAGAAGATCACGCGCCCGGTCGAGCTCGTCGCCTCCCTCGACGACAGCCCCAAGTCGGCCGAGATGCTGGCGCTGCTCGAGGAGATCGCGGCGCTCTCCGACCACCTCACCGTGGTGCGGGCCGACGACGACCCGCGTCGGCCGTCGTTCGCCATCTCCCGCGCCGGCACCGACGTCTCGGTGCGCTTCGCCGGCCTCCCGATGGGCCACGAGTTCACGTCGCTGGTCCTGGCCCTGCTCCAGGTCGGCGGCCACCCGCCGACGATCTCGCCCGAGCTCGTCCAGCAGATCCAGGACCTCGAGGGCGACTACGAGTTCGAGACCTACCTCTCGCTCAGCTGCCAGAACTGCCCCGACGTGGTGCAGGCCCTCAACCTCATGAGCGTCATCAACCCGCGGATCCGCCACGTCGCCATCGACGGCGCGGTGTTCCGCGACGAGGTCGAGCAGCGCCAGGTGATGGCCGTGCCCACGGTCTTCCTGAACGGCGAGCTGTTCGACCAGGGCCGCATGACGCTCGAGCAGATCGTGGCCCGCCTCGACACGCAGGCCGAGCAGCGCGCCGCCGAGCAGATCGCGGCCAAGGACCCCTTCGACGTGCTCGTCGTGGGCGGCGGCCCGGCCGGCGCGTCGGCCGCGATCTACGCGGCCCGCAAGGGCATCCGCACCGGGGTGCTCGCGGAGCGCTTCGGCGGCCAGGTGCTCGACACCGTCGCCATCGAGAACCTCGTCTCCGTGCCCTACACCGAGGGCCCCAAGCTCGCCGCCGCGCTCGAGCAGCACGTGAAGGAGTACGACGTCGACGTCATGGACCTGCAGCGGGCCACCGCGCTCGTGCCCCCGGCGGAGCCGGGTGGGCTGGTCACCGTCGAGCTGGCCAACGGCGCCTCGGTGCAGTCCCGCACCGTCGTGCTCTCCACCGGCGCCCGCTGGCGGCACATGGGCGTGCCCGGCGAGGCCGAGTACCGCAACAAGGGCGTCACCTACTGCCCCCACTGCGACGGCCCCCTCTTCAAGGGCAAGCGCGTCGCGGTGATCGGCGGCGGCAACTCCGGGGTGGAGGCCGCCATCGACCTCGCCGGCGTGGTCGCCCACGTCACGCTGCTCGAGTTCGACGGGGCGCTGCGCGCCGACGACGTGCTGCAGCGCAAGCTGCGGAGCCTGCCCAACGTCGACGTCGTGGTCAGCGCGCTCACCACCGAGGTGCTCGGCGACGGCTCGAAGGTCGTGGGGCTCTCCTACACCGACCGCACGACCGGCGAGTCCCGGCGGCTCGACCTCGACGGCGTCTTCGTGCAGATCGGCCTGCTGCCCAACACGGAGTGGCTGGAGGGCACGGTCGAGCTGTCCCCGAGAGGCGAGATCGTCATCGACGAGCGCGGCGCCACGTCCGTGCCCGGCGTGTTCGCCGCGGGCGACTGCACCACCGTGCCCTACAAGCAGATCGTCATCGCCATGGGCGCCGGCTCCACGGCGGCGCTCAGCGCCTTCGACCACCTCATCCGCACCACCGCCCCGAACGTGGCGGCGGTGGCCTAACGTCGGAGCTCCGGTCGCCGCCGCCCGCGCGGCGGCACACCGGGGAGGCGTCATGAACCTTCGGGATCTCCGGTACCTGGTCGCCGTGGCCGAGCACCGGCACTTCGGCCGAGCGGCCGAGGCGTGCTTCGTGAGCCAGCCGACGCTGTCCACCCAGCTGAAGAAGCTGGAGCGGGAGCTCGGCGTGGAGCTGGTCGAGCGCCAGCCGGGCCAGGCCGTGCTCACCGACGCCGGCCGCCAGGTGGTGGAACGGGCGCAGCTGATCCTCGCCGAGGTCGACACCATCCGCGGCATCGCCCGGCGGGCCAAGGACCCCGAGTCCGGCACGGTCCGGATGGGCCTGTTCCCCACGCTGGGGCCGTACCTGCTGCCCCACGTGGTGCCCGCCATCCACGAGCGGTTCCCCAAGCTCGAGCTGCTGCTGGTGGAGGAGAAGACCGAGGTCCTCCTCCACAAGCTCCGCGACGGCCAGCTCGACGTGGCCGTGCTGGCCCTTCCCGTGCCCGCCGAGCACCTCCACGAGGAGCTCCTCTTCGACGAGGACTTCCTGCTGGCGGTGCACCGCGACCACCCGCTGGCGGCGCTCCCCGAGCCGGTCGACCTGGGCGTGCTCGACGACGCCCCGGTGCTGCTCCTCGAGGAGGGGCACTGCCTGCGCGAGCAGGCCCTGGCCGTGTGCCAGCTGGCCGGCGCGGCCGAGCGGAGCGACTTCCGGGCCACCAGCCTGGAGACGCTGCGCCAGATGGTGGCCTCCGACGTGGGCGTGACCCTGCTGCCCGAGCTGGCGGTGCAGCCACCGGTCCCGGCGTCCGAGCACGTGCGCGTGCGGCGCTTCCGCGACCCCGTGCCTCGCCGCCGCATCGCCATGTTCTGGCGCCCGACGAGCAGCTACCGCGACCTCCTCCCCGAGGTGGCCCAGATCATCCGCACGGCCGTCCCGTCGGGGTACGTCCACCCCTTGGCGCCCGACGTCGACGCCACCATCGAGACCATCGAGGCCATCGAGGCCCGCACCGCCTGAGCGCTGTCGGCCGGGCGACCCGCAGCTGGGGTGTGGGGCGGTGGCGCGGCGGGGGAACGATGGCACCCTGTGGAGCGTCAGACACCTCGACAGCTGCACCGAGGAGGACCCCCCGCCATGACGTCGCTGCGATCCGTCCGCGCCGCGAGCGCCCTGGGCGCGCTCACCCTGGCCCTGCTCGGCGGGTCGCTCATCCCGGTCTCGCCGGCCGCGGGCCAGGAGGTGGCACCCCCCGACGCGCCGGGCACCCTCGCCGTGCCCGACGACGTCGACGCCCCGCCCGAGCTCACGGTGGTCGACACGGCCGACCCGCCCGCGCCGAACACGGTCACCGCCCACGGCGCGGTCACCGACTTCGGCCCCGCGCCCGACACGCCGTTCGAGCAGCCCCTCGTGGGCGGCGCCCCGACGCCGAGCGGCCAGGGGTACTGGCTCGTGGCGAGCGACGGCGGTGTCTTCGCCTTCGGCGACGCCGCCTTCTACGGCTCCACCGGCGACGTGCCGCTGAACCAGCCCATCGTGGGGATGGCGGCGACGCCGACGGGTCGGGGGTACTGGTTGGTGGCCAGCGACGGCGGCATCTTCAGCTTCGGCGACGCCCGGTTCTTCGGGTCGACGGGTGGGATCGTGCTGAACCAGCCGATCGTGGGGATGGCGGCGACGTCGACGGGTCGGGGGTACTGGTTGGTGGCCAGCGACGGCGGGATCTTCAGCTTCGGCGACGCCATCTTCTACGGCTCCACCGGCGACGTGCCGCTGAACCAGCCGATCGTGGGGATGGCGGCGACGCCGACGGGTCGGGGGTACTGGTTGGTGGCCAGCGACGGCGGCATCTTCGCCTTCGGCGACGCCACCTTCCTCGGCTCGACGGGCGCGGCGCCCTTCGAGGAGCCCGTGGTCGGCATCGCGCCCAGCCGGACCCACGTCGGCTACTGGCTGGCCGACGCCAGCGGGCGGGTGGTGCCCTTCGGCCTCACCGACCACGGGTCGGCCGATCGCGACACCGACGGCCCCCACGGCGCCACCGTGGCGATCCTCCCGGCCGACGACGGCTACTGGCTCGTGCACGGCGACAGCCCCGTGCTCGACGTCAGCGACAGCGGGCGCCAGGTCGTGGCCCTGCAGCAGCGCCTCACCGACCTCGGCTACTGGCTGGGCACGGTGGACGGCGCCTACGGCACGCTCACCCGCCAGGCCGTCATGGCCTTCCAGAAGCTCAACGGCCTGCCGGTGACCGGCCAGGCCGACCCGGCCACGCACGCCGCCCTGGCCCAGGCCACCCGTCCGGTGGCCCGCAGCACCAGTGGCGACCTCATCGAGATCGACAAGACCCACCAGGTGGTGCTCGTGGTCCGAGGCGGCCGCACCCAGTGGGTCTTCAACACCTCGACGGGCACCGAAGGGCCCTACGTGTACGAGGGCCGCACCTACCTGGCCGACACGCCGCCGGGCCGGTTCCGCATCACCCGCCAGATCGACGGCATGCGGGTGTCGCACCTCGGGCGCCTGTACCGGCCCAAGTACTTCAACGGCGGCATCGCGCTGCACGGCTCGACCAGCATCCCCGCCTACCCCGCGTCCCACGGCTGCGTCCGCCTGACCAACGCGGCCATGGACTTCTTCTGGAGCGGGGGCTTCGCCGAGATCGGCACGCCGGTGTGGGTCTACGGGGTCAGCCCGGGCACACCCGGCACCTGACCGGCCGCGCGCCCGCCGAAGGGGCAGACGACCGGACGGCCCGATCGTCTGCCCCTTCGGACGTTCTCGCGTCGGCGGCTCGCGTCGAGGCTGGTCACCACGGCGTGACCGACGACGAACCGAGCAGGCGGAGGTGCGGTCCGATGGCGGATCCGATCGTGCGGCAGGGTGACGAGAACGAGTACGTGCGCCAGGTGCAGCAGCGGCTCGAGGAGCTGCGGTACTCCCCGGGTGGGGTCGACGGCGACTTCGGCTCCAAGACGACCGAGGCCGTGCAGGCCTTCCAGGCGGCCTACGGGCTGCCGGTGACCGGCGTGGTCGACAGCGACACGTGGGGCGCGCTGTTCTCCACGTGGGCCGAGGACCCCACGGCGTACGACCCCTCGGGCGGGCCCACGGGCGACGCGCTCGTCGACATCGCGCTGCGCCAGGTCAACGATCGCTACGTGTTCGGCACCGATGCCGACGAGAACAACCCCGACGAGGACGAGTTCGACTGCGCCGAGCTGATCTCATGGTCGTGCGCGCAGCTCGGGATCGAGTTCCCCTCGTACTCGGTGTCGCAGATCGACGCGGCCGCGCGCGCCGGCCTCGAGATCTCCGTGTCGCAGGCCTCGGGCGTCCGGGGCGCGCTGCTGTTCCGGAGTGCCGGCCACAACGGCTCGCAGTACAACCACGTCGCCCTGTCCCTCGGCACGGGCAAGGACACCATCGAGGCCATGGGCCGCAACTACGGCGTGGCCGTCGGCGAGATCGGCAACCGGTTCACCCGCGCCGGCTACATCCCGGGCATCCGCTACAGCTGACCCACCCTGCGCCCGAGCGGCGGAGAGCGGAACACTCAGACGCCCCGCTCGCAGCGGAGGGCGACGAAGGCCACCAGGCCGCCGTCGGCCTCGTCGTGGAGGCGGACGTGCACCAGGCCGCGGTCGCCGTCCCGGGCCACGACCTCGGCGGTGGCCAGCACGGGGCCCTCCCGCACCACGCCGAGGTAGCGGACGTCAAGGTCGTCGGGCACCCAGCCGCCGGCGTCGGCCTCATCGCTGCCGAGGGCCCACCCGGCGGCCAGCTCGGCGATGATGGCCTGGATCCCGCCCTGGACGGTGCCGCCCTCGCCGTTGCGCAGCGGCGCCGCCGCCACGACACGGGTGGACGCGGCATCGGGGTGCGTGGCGGCCAGCACGGCTTCGAAGCTCGGCGGGCGGGGAGGCCGGCTCGCTCGAACCGGGAAGAGCCCTTCGAGCGGGACCGGCGACACGTGCTGGTGGAGGAAGGTGCCCACGGCGCGGCCGCACGGTGCGCCGTCGACGTCGAGCCTGGCCTCGGCCACGACCAGGCGGCGGCCCACCTTGATCGGCCGGCCCACCGCGTGCAGGCGCCCGTGCCGGGGGAGGGGCCCCAGGAGCTGCAGGTGGAGGTCGACCGTCGGCCCGTAGAGCCCCTCCGGGGAGTTGCTGAGGACCACGTCGGCCAGCACGGCCGCCAATCCGGTCAGCGGCCGCCCCGAGGCCGCGCCCGCCACCGCGTCGTCGAGGGGCAGCGCGCCGTGCGTGTCCTCGCCGTCCCTCCACGCCTCCAGCCCCAGGGCCTGCACGAAGCTGGTCCGGTCCTCCCACGCCGACGCGCCCATCCCGGCAGTCTTGCTCGGTCAGCTCCCGCGGCTCGACGTCCGCCGCCGGGTGCTCGTCGCGGTGCGGGCCCGGCTGTCGGGCGGTCGCAGGATGATCGCGGCCATGGCGCCGACCAGCTCCTGCACGAACTCCTCGCGGTCCCCGAGGTCGGGCGTGCTCTGCTCCAGCGCCTCCCTCCCGGCCAGGGCCACCATCATCAGGGTGAGGGCCAGGCCGACGCGCATCCCGAGGGCCCTGGCCTCCGCGCCCCTCACGCCCCGGGCGAGCAGGTTGACGGCCGCGACGCCCGTGTCCGCCGAGGCGTCGTCCGAGGACAGGGGCAGGCGGGGGCCGCGCAGCGCCGACAGCGCGGGCGACGGGGCTCCCAGGCCCGAGGAGTAGACCTGGTAGATGAGGCGCAGCAGGTAGCTCGGAGGGCGCTCCAGGCTCTGCGCCAGGGGGCGCACGAGCGCCTCCATGGCGGCCCGCACCAGCGCCTCGCGGTCGGTGATGCCCGCCGCATCGATGGCCGCCAGCATCTCCGCCCGTGTCGCGTTCACGGGTGCCCGACCGACCTCCAGGAGGGCCCCTACGAGGGCCTCCTTCGACCCGAAGTGGTACTGCACCACGTAGGGGTTGCGCTGCCGGGCGGCGGTGGCGATCTCCCGCAGCGACACCGCCTCGATGCCCCGCTCGGCGAAGAGCCGCTCGGCGGTGGCCAGCAGCTTCTGGCGGGTCCGCTCGGAGCGGGCGGCCTGGCCGTTGCCGCCTGCCGCGGTGCCGCCTCGCGCGGTGCCATCGCTCGTCGCCGCCACGAGGCTCACCGTACCGCTTCCAACGGTTGACGTAATCAAACAGCCGTCGTAGCGTCGCGCCGGGACGGGCTCGGGTCGCCCGTCGCCAAGGGGGATCACGTGCACGAACGACACCGCATCGTCGGACGGGCTCTCGGCGTGGACCTCGACGCCAACCCGGCGGGGGCCGGGCCCTTCCTGCTGGAGGAGCACTCGCCCGAGCGCCGTGTGGTGTTCCGCAAGAACCCCACCTCCTGGGCGGCCGACGAGGTGCGGTTGGCGGGCATCGAGATGGTGCACGTGCCGAACGGCGCCTGCCAGTACGACGACCCCACGCCGAACGCGGAGCTGGCGCGCATCGCCGAGCAGGCCCTGTCGGTGTGGGCTGCTTCGTCCCGATCGTCAACGGCTGGGACGACGACCGCCTCGGTGGTGTGGACTTCTTCACGCACAGCGGGGGCGTGATCCCGGTGCCCGACTTCGAGCGCATGTACGTCAAGGCCAGCTGATCCAAGGAGCGGACGTGACCGTGCCCACCACCACCGCCGACGACTTCTCGACGCCCCGACCCCGTCCCGGCGCGCCCAACGTCGTCGTCATCCTCTTCGACGACATGGGCTTCGCTCAGCTGGGCTGCTACGGGTCGGACATCGACACGCCCAACATCGACCGCCTGGCCACCGGCGGGTTGCGCTACAACCGCTTCCACGTCACCGCGCTGTGCTCGCCGTCGCGGGCCAGCCTCCTGACGGGCCGCAACCACCACGCGGTCGGCATGGGCTTCCTGGCCGACGCGCCGCTGGCCCTGCCCGGCTACAGCGGGCGGGTGCCGCGCTCGGCCGCCACGTTGCCGCGGCTGCTGCGCGACGCCGGCTACAGCACGATGGCGATGGGGAAGTGGCACCTGGTGCCGCGAGGCGAGCGCTCCCACGCCGGCCCGTTCGACCGGTGGCCACTCGGCTTCGGGTTCGAGCGCTTCTACGGGTTCCTCCAGGGCGACACCAACCAGTGGACGCCCAACCTGGTGCGCGACAACCACTACGTCGACCCGCCGCGCACGTACGAGGAGGGCTACCACTTCACGGAGGACATCGCCGACGAGGCCATCCGGGCCATCATCGACCAGCAGCACGCCGCGCCGGGCAAGCCGTTCTTCCTCTACTTCGCACCCGGTGCCATGCACTCCCCGCACCACGTCGCCAAGGAGTGGGCCGAGCGCCACGCCGGCCGCTACGACGACGGGTGGGAACGGTTCCGGGAACGGGCCTTCGCCCGCCAGCGCGAGATGGGCGTCGTGCCCGACACCGCGGTGCTGACCGAGCGGCCCTCGTGGGTGCCCGCCTGGGACGACCTGGCGGCCGACGCCAAGCGGCTGTTCGCGGCGATGCACGAGACCTACGCCGGCTTCCTCAGCCACACCGACGCGCAGATCGGCCGACTGCTCGACGCGCTGGCGCGCATCGGCGAGCTCGACAACACCATCGTGCTGCTGACCTCCGACAACGGCGCCAGCGCCGAGGGCGGCCAGCTGGGGACGGTCAACGAGCACCGCTTCTCCATGCGCCTCCCCGAGACGGTGGAGGACAGCCTGCCCTACGCCGACGACTGGGGCGGCCCCCGCACCTACAGCCACTACGCCTGGGGCTGGGCGTGGGCGGGCAACACGCCCTTCCGGCTGTGGAAGCGCTACGCCTGGCTCGGGGGCACGCGCGTGCCGCTCATCGTCCACTGGCCGCAGGGGATCGGGGCCGACCTCGCAGGCGGCGTGCGGTCGCAGTTCGGCCACGTCGTCGACCTCATGCCCACCGTGCTGGAGCTGGCCGGCGTCGAGGCGCCTGAGGTGGTCGACGGCCTGCCCCAGCAGCGCATCGACGGCGCGTCGCTGGCCCGCACGTTCGCCGACCCGCAGGCGCCGGCGCCGCGCGACACGCAGTACTTCGAGATGCTCGGGTCCCGCTCGATCATCGCCGGGCGGTGGAAGGCCACCACCGACCACGTGTCGCAGGGCGTGCCCGACGAGGAGCGCCTGGTCGAGGGCAGCCGCGCCTTCCCCGAGGACCGCTGGCAGCTGTTCGACCTCGAGGCCGACTTCTCCGAGGCGCGCGACGTCGCGGCGGAGCACCCCGACGTGGTGGACGGCCTCGCCGCCCTCTGGGAGGAGGAGGCCGAACGGAACCACGTGCTCCCCATGGAGGACTCGTTGGTGGCCCGCATCAAGCTGATCCTCCCGCCGGCCTACCCCGCGGGGTTGCGGCGCACGTTCCGGCCGGGCGGCAGCCCGATCGTGGACGAGTGCGTGCCGAACCTCGGCGGCGGGGGCCGCGTCAGCGCGGTCATCGACGTCCCCCAGGCCGGCGCCGAGGGCGTGCTCTGCGCCATCGGCGACTGGAACAACGGCCTGGCCCTGTTCGTCCAGGACGGCCGCCTGGCGGTCGCGCTCACCGCGGGCAGCATCGTCACCAAGGTCACCGCCGCCGATCGCCTTCCTGCGGGCCGCCACACCGCGGCTGTGGACATGGCGGCCGGCGACGGCGGGGTCGAGCTCACGCTGGCCTGCGACGACGCGGTGCTCGGCAAGGGCGTCTCACCGGTGCCGATGCCCCACAGCTGGCAGCACGGCGGCACCGCCCTGTGCATCGGCTTCGACCGGGGGTTCCCGGTCTGCGAGGACTACCGCCCGCCGTTCGCGTGGACCGGCACGGTGCACGAGGTGACCGTCGAGATCCCCGAGCCGCCCCGACCGGCGCCCGCCGACGAGCTGCGCGACGCGCTGGTGAGCGAGTAGCGGCGCGCGCCTCGATCGGCGGGACCGGCAAACCGGGTACCTGCCGCGGCGTGGGCACCGGGGGCGGGCGACGCACCGTGGAGCTGCGGGGTTCCATCACCTCGACCGGCTTCACGTCGGGCCACCGGTTCGTGGTCGGCCACTGGCGTTCCTCCCCGGTCGGCCCCTTCACCGACGTGATGTGGGCCGACCCGGGCGGCCACCGCCGGCTCCTGGCCCCCACCGCCGAGGCCCGGGACTTCGTCGTCGGGGTGTACCGCTTCGACGAGGAGGAGGTCGTCGACGTCACGGGCGCGCTGGTGGCCGGGCCGCAGCTCGGCCAGCGCCTGCTGTGGGTGCAGGCCGGACCGGTGCGGCTCAGGCTGCTGGCCGGCCGCCCGGTCCCGCTGCCGCCCGCCCCGTCCCCGTGGCTCACCCGCCGCCTGTACGCGCCGTTCGCGCGGCGGCTGCTCGGCGTGCGGACCCACGGCGTGAGCCCCACCGGCGTGGAGGAGTGGTACCGGGCCTCGTCCTACCGCCGCCTCGTCGAGGCGCGCGGCACGGTGGCCGGGACCGACCTGGGCGCGCCGGCCCCGATCGAGCCGCCCACGCGCTTCGGCTTCAGCGAGCCGCCCCGGTCGCCGTCGATGGTGGTGACGCGCCCCCTCCTGCGCTGCCCCTGACGCGCCGAGGGCGCAGGCGGTGCCGAGCGGTCGCTCCGCACCGCCTGCGCCCTCACGGCGCTGGTGCTGTCAGCCGACCCCGCTGGCTTCCCGGCGGGGGGCACCCATGGCGCCGATGATCGAACCGGCGGTGCTGTCGGAGTGGTAGGCGGTCTCGCCGTGCTCGGCGAGGTCGAGCCCGGTGAGCTCCTCCTCCTCGCTCACCCGCAGGCCGATCGTGGCCTTGAGCGCCAGGGCGATCACGGCGGTGACGGCGAACGAGTAGACGATGGTGACCCCGTTGGCCAGCGCCTGCTCCAGCAGGAGGTCGAGGCCGCCGCCGTAGAAGAGGCCCTCCATGTTGTCGGTCCCGAAGAACTCGGGGTTCGAGAAGAAGCCGATGAGGAGCGAGCCCACGATGCCGCCGACGAAGTGCACGCCCACCACGTCGAGGGCGTCGTCGTAGCCGGCCTTCGTCTTGAGGGTGACGGCGTAGCAGCAGACCGCACCGGCGACGAGGCCGATCCAGATCGGCGCCATGCCCGACACGAAGCCGGCGCCCGGCGTGATGGCCACCAGGCCGGCGACGATGCCGGAGGCAGCGCCGAGGTTGGTGAAGTGACCGTCACGGAGCCGTTCCACGAGGGCCCACGCCAGACCCGCGGCGGCCGCCGCCAGGAAGGTGTTCATGAACGCCTGCACCGCCGTGCCGTCGGCCGCCAGCGCCGAGCCGGCGTTGAAGCCGAACCAGCCCAACCACAGGATGCCGGTGCCCAGCATCACGAGCGGCATGGAGTGCGGCGGGTGGCCCTCCGCCGGCCAACCCTTGCGCTTGCCGAGCACGAGCACGAGCGCCAGCGCCGCGATGCCGGCGTTCACGTGGATGGCGGTGCCCCCCGCGAAGTCGAGCGATCCCCGCTGGCCGAGCCACCCGCCGTAGACCCACTTGAAGACGGGGACGAACACCAGCAGCATCCAGACCGGGGCGAAGATCGCCCAGGCGCTGAACTTCATGCGGTCGGCCACCGCCCCCGAGATCAGCGCGGGCGTGATCACCGCGAACATCCCGAGGAAGGCGATCACCAGGAGCGTGAAGCCGCCGTCCTCACCGGTGATGTTGATTCCCTTGAGGAAGGCGTTGTCGAAGTTGCCGAGGAAGTCGTTGTCGGCCGGCACCTGAGCCAGGGAGAACCCCACCACGACCCACAGGATCGGGATCGTCAGCAGGCACCAGAAGTTCATCATCAGCATGTTCAGGACGTTCCGGCTGCGGTCCATGCCGCCGTAGAACAACGCCAGGCCCGGCGTCATGAACAGCACCAGGGCTGCTGAGATAAGCACCCAGGCAGCGTCACCCGTGTCCACGTGGTGCTCTCCCTCTATGTCAGATGGTTGTCAGCGTCAGGAGTCTGAAAGCCATCTGTTACGCGCCTGTTTCACGCGGACGTCCCGTCAGTGAACCGTGGTGGCGGTTGGGGAGGCGCCGGCGCGGTGGAGGACCGCAGGCAACGGTCGTCGAGGTCCACCGCCAACGTGCGGGGTGCGGTGAGGAACCCCTGGTAGCGGCGGGTGTGGGGGCCGCCGTGGTCGCCGTGCTCGACCTGCTCGCCGTGGTCCACGCGGTCCACGCGAACGATGCGGGCGCAGGTCGGACCTGACGCGAACCTGACGTACCACGGCTGGCCCGCCGGCACGGTGGCGAACGGCAGCGGTCGCGAGGTGTGCGCGCCGACCCATTCGTAGCCGCCGTCGATCAGGTGCGCGGGCACGCCGTCGCGGACGGTCTGCTCCGCGAGGTCCCAGCGGGCGCGGGCGAAGGCCCAGTTGTCGGTGACGAGCACCGTGCCGACGGTGAGCAGGGCGGCGGTGGCGACGGCGGCCGGCCAGCGACGGGGCCGCGGCGGCACCGCCAGGCGGATCGCCCAGCACGCGAGGAGCGCGGCGGGCGCCAGCAGGTAGCGGTCGAACAACAGGGTGCGGGACGCGATGGCCACGACCACGGGCAGGAGGGCGGCCAGGGCGGCGACGCCGAGCGCGGCGTCGTCCGGGTCCGAGCGGGCCAGCAGGTCGCGCACCGGCCGGTCGCGGCGGGCCAGCACGTCGTGCCCGCACGCGACGAGGACGGCGGTCGACGCCACCGCGGCGACGACGATCGCCAGCCACACCGCCGACGGCAGGACGTCGCGAGCGGGCCCCTGGAGCACCGAGGGACCCAGGGACCCTCGAGGCTGGAGGTAGTCGCCGAGCAGCGCGGGTCGACCCGCCACGGCGGTGGTCGCGATGGCGGCGACGGCCACTCCGATGCCGGTGAGGGCGGACGAGGCCCGGAGGCGGCGCAGCCGGGGCAGGAGGGCCAGCGCGACCGGCACGAGCAGCGCCCCGAGCGTGAGCACCGTCTGGGCGAGGAGCACGCGACGCGGCAGGCGGGAGGCCGGCAGGGGGAAGTGGTGCGGCAGCCCGCGCCGCCACAGCAGCAGGGCGGCCACGGCCGAGGCCGACGCCGCCAGCACGGCCAGCACCCGGCGGCGGGTGGTGCCGTCGCCGGCGGTGTGGGCGCGCCAAAGGACGAGCAGCAGCATGGCCGCGGGCACGACCGCGGCCACCTCGCGGATGCTGGCGCCGGCCACGACGAGCAGGCCGAGCACGCCGACCGCGGCGGGGGTGGGCCGGCGGGCGGCCCGGCGCCCCTGCGCGGCCGCCGCCACCTGGACGGCCATCGCCGGGATGTCGGTCATGGCCGACACGGCCAGGAGGGCGAACATCGGCGAGGCCACGACGGTGAGGCAGACCACCACCCGCCAGCGGGCGGGGGCGAGGTGGGCGACCATGGCCACGGCCACCACGGCGCACGCCGCCGTCGCGGCCTGGATGGCGACGAGGTCAGGTCCGGGGAGCCGGGCGGCGAGGGCCATGAGCGCGCTGTGGCCCACCAGCGTCATGCTCTCGTGGCCGTTCAGCACGAAGCTGCCCGTCCGCGCCAGGCGGATGGCGATGTCGCTGAAGCTCCAGTCGTCGTTGTGGGGCAACCCCACGGCGCCCATGGCCGCGGCCAGCCCCCACACCGCCAGGCCGCACAGCACGGCCAGGCTCCAGGGGCGCGTGAGCGCGGCCAGCGCGCGGTGCTGCACCCCCTCC
>Ga0182742_1001784_pt1 | contig 26104 bp, 15 predicted proteins | sample eDN5th37CBELigMG_FD_128880 | JGI IMG/M metagenome (GOLD analysis project Ga0182742, IMG submission 128880) | Enriched Miracle-Growth compost microbial communities from Emeryville, California, USA - eDNA 5th pass 37_C BE-Lig MG (version 2)... ...
GAAGCCCTTGGTGGCCAGCACCGAGAACGCGAAGGTGAGCAGGATGAGGATCTCGAGGACGAGCGCGACGCCGAGTACCCGCGCGGAGATCTGGATCCCGGAGCGCGCGAGCAGGTAGGCGATGATGAACAGCACGGCCCCGGCGATGAACCAGTGGACTTCGAAGCCGAAGAGTTCAGGGAGCACGACGACGCCCGTGAAGAAGCCGAGGGTGCCGGTCGCGCCCGCGACGAAGAAGTTGTACCCGAGCGTCGCAATGAGGCCAGTGACGAGACCGGCTGGCCTCCCGAGGCCCTTCACAGCGATCGCATAGAACCCGCCCGTGTTGACGAGCTCCTTCGTGATCTGCGCGTAGCCGATGGCGAAGAGCAGGAGCGCGGCGGCGACGATGAGCACCGCGACGGGAGTGCCGCCGCCGTTGCCGAGCCCGATCGCGAGCGGGAGCACGACGATCGCGACCGTGAGCGGCGCGACGGCTGCGAGGACGAGGAAGACAATGGCGGGGACGCCGAGCTGATTTGCCCGGAGCTTGCCAGCTGTGGGTTCGGTGGACACCTGATCTCCTTTGATTCGGTCAGCGACGCCCGCACCTGTGGCCACGCCCCACCCTGTGTGCGACGTCATCGTCGCTGCGTGTCGCGGTTCGTCACCGTGCCGGTGTCGCGAGCCAATCTACTTTGATTCTCCCATCGGAGAGCAACCTTTTTCGGCACTGCCTCGGGCGGCGCTCGGTCGACACCGGCTCAGAGGGTCGCGAGGATGCGCTCGAGCGCGGCGCGCTGGCGCCTGGGCGTCGTGCGCTGCGGGGTGAAGAGCTCCATGGCCTGGAGCCCCATCATCATCCACATCAGGGAGTCGACGATGTCCGCATTCGACACCTCGGTCGTGACCTCGCCGCTGACGCGCGCCTCATCGAGATGCTTCGCGAGCTGTCGGCGGAACGCGGTGTCGTTGACCCGGAACTGCTTGGCGAGCCCGGGGAGGGTCAGTGCGCGTCCCCAGAATGCGACGATGACCGCCGCCTCGAGCTCCCGAATCTCATCGAGCGGCATGATCTCGTAGCAGATGAGCCGGAGTGCCGCGATGCCCGACGTCCCGCGGATCGCCCGCTCGACCCGCGCGACGGCCCGGTCGTACGCCCGCGCGTAGGCGGCGACGAGGAGCTCGTCCTTGGACGCGAAGTACGGTTTGAGCGCCCCATTCGAGTACCCGGCTGCTGCGGCGACGCCGCGCAGCGTCACGGCGTCGAAGCCGTGGTCGCGGATGATCCGCCAGGCGACATCGATGAACTCGTCGCGCCGGGCCGACTTGTCGACAATCTTGGGCACGATCTGCACACTAGCCCGGTCGCCCTCGAACTCGACGCAGCGGGCCGCAGCCGGTCGCCGTCTGTCGCGGCTGCTCGTCAGCGTGCCGCGAGGAGGAGGTCGCGCAGGTGCGCGAGATCGACCTTGCCGGAGGGTCCCCGCTCCAGCGAGTCGAGGACGAGGAGGCGCTGGGGCTTCTTGTAGCCAGCCAGACGCTCGCCGACGAATGCGCGGAGCGCGTCCGCCGTCACGTCGGCTCCCGGACGCCTCGCGACCACCGCGGCGACGGCCTGACCCCAGCGCGGGTCCGGGACCCCGAAGACGGCGACATCGACGACGTCCTCGTGCGCGAGGAGCACTTCCTCCACCTCGGCGGGGTAGACCTTCTCGCCACCGGTATTGACGACGGCTGCGCCACGGCCGAGGAACTCGACCGCGCCCTCCTCGTCGATCAGTCGCACCCAGTCGCCGGGTGAGACTCGGCGCACGCCGTCGACGAACCGGTATACCTCGGCGGTCTTCGCCGGTTCATTGAGGTAGCCCATCGGCATGGCGCCCGAGTACGCGAGGATGCCCGACTCGCCAACCGCGACCGGGTGGCCGTCCTCGTCGATGACGCTGGCCCCCGCGGCGAGCATGAGACGGGTGGGCAGATCATCGAGCGAGCGGACGAAGGAGATCGCGTACGGGCCGCCCTCGGTCGAGGCGACGATGTCCATGAGCGTCGCGGCCGGCATCCGCTCGATGAGCTCGGCCTTCCGGTCGTCCGTCCAGGCCATGCCGGAGGAGATGATCGAGGTGATCGACGAGACATCGTAGGGGGCGCCCGCGAGGGCCGCCGCGTCGATCGCGTCAAGGATCGGGCTCGTGATGGCGTTGCCGACGACGATGAGCCGGGTCACCCGGTGCTGGACGATCGCCTGGAGCGCCTGCACCGGGTCGAGGCGAGGGCTGTCGAGCAGGACCACCGAGCCGCCGATGACCATCGCATTCATGACGCTGACGAGGGCCGTCAGGTGCATGAGCGGCGCGAGCGGCAGCACCCGCGGCGGCCCGCCCGGCACCCGGCCCGCGTGCGCCCAGAAGTCCTCGTCGCGGGTGGGCATCGGCAGGTCCGCGGCGAGGAACGTCGACACCGTCTGCGCGTCGAGCAGGTCGCCGTGGCGCCAGACGACCGCCTTCGGGGTCCCGGTCGTGCCGCCCGTGAAGACGTAGATGAGGTCGTCGCCGCTGCGGTCGTCCGGGCCGTCATAGCGGCCTTCGAGCTGGGATTCGTACTCGTGGCCACCCGCGGTGACCGGCTCGTCCGCGATCACCAGGCGCACCGGCGGCGGGCCGTCGACGAGCTCGGCGGCGCCGGCGGCCTCCGCCTGGAGCGACGCCGGGTGGACGAGCACCGATGCACCACAGATGCGGAGCAGGTCGGCCAACTCCTGCGCGCGGTACCGGAAATTCATGTTGACAGGAATGGCACCGAGCTTGAACGCCGCGTACACCGTCTCGAGGAACTCGGGACGGTTGTACAGGTACACGCCGATCCGATCCCCCCGGCGCACCCCGTGCCGATGGAGCGCGGCGGCCAGGCGCGAGGCACGGTCCTCGAGGTCGCGGTAGGTGCGCACGCCCGCGGGAGAGATGATCGCCGGGTCATCCGGGACCGCCGCCGCGACGCGGTCCCACACCGTCGACCAGTTGAGGTGCCAGGGCAGCGGTGGGATGGCGTCGGTCATGGTGCGTCTTCGCTCCTCGACCGCACAAACTCGGCGGCCGTGTTGGTTGGCAGGGCGCCTGATTTTCCCCCATGATCGTCAGGGCGGCAAGTCACGCCGGATGCCCGATGGCGGGCGTGAGTGGCGAAGGTGGGCGCGATGGTGCGACACGGGCGGCGTCCGAGTGGTGGGGGATCCCCTCGCTCGTCTATCTCATCAAGCAGGTCGAGCTCGCCGCGAAATCGCATCTCGACGAGATCGTGTCACCGCACGGCGTGACCGCGCACCAATACACGGCGCTGACGGTGCTGGCGAGGAATCCGGGCATGACTGGGGCGCGGCGCGCGCGCTGAACCCTGGGTCACCCCTACCGCCAGCGCGCCGTGCGGGCTGAGTAGTCTTGGCGCATGGCGGACCCGACCCCAGCGGAACTCCAGGCCCAGCTGCAGGCCGCACAGGAGGCGCTCGCCGCGGCGCAGGCCGCGCTCGCGGCGGCGAATGCGGTGTCCGCCCCCGGGGATGAGGTCGGGGAGGGGCCGCTGGACGCCGCGGGGGTCGCGGCGATCCGCGATGGCTACGCGGTGACCGCGGCGAGCATCGAGGTCGGTGCCCTCGTACAGGGCGAGCCGTTGCCGGGCGTGCAGATCCGCATTCCGATCGGCATGCTCAACCGCCACGGGCTCGTCGCCGGGGCGACCGGGACGGGCAAGACCCGCACGCTGCAGGGGTTGGCTGAGCAGCTATCCGCGCACGGGGTCGCGGTCTTCGCCGCCGACATCAAGGGCGACCTCTCCGGCATCGCGACGCCCGGACCGTCGAGCCCGAAACTCCTCGAGCGCACCGAGTCGATCGGGCAGGACTGGACGCCGGCGAGCTTCCCCGTCGAGTTCTTCTCCCTTGGCGGGCAGGGGCCCGGGATCCCGATCCGAGCGACGGTCACGTCGTTCGGGCCGATCCTGCTGTCGAAGGTGCTCGGCCTCAACGACACGCAGGAGTCGAGCCTCGGCCTCGTCTTCCACTACGCCGACGCGCACGAGCTCCCGCTCGTCGACCTGGGGGATCTCCGGTCGGTGCTGCAGTGGCTCACCTCGGACGAGGGGAAGTCAGAGCTCGCCGCGCTCGGCGGCCTGTCGAAGTCGACCGCGGGCGTCATCCTCCGCGAGCTCGTGACCTTCGCCGACCAGGGCGCCGACGTGTTCTTCGGCGAGCCCGAGTTCGACACCCGCGAGCTGTTGCGCACCGCCCTCGACGGCCGTGGCATCATCTCGCTGCTGGAGATCCCCGAGGTCTACGACAAGCCGCAGCTGTTCTCGACCTTCCTCATGTGGCTGCTCGCTGACCTCTTCAATGACCTGCCCGAGGTCGGCGACCTCGACAAGCCGAAGCTCGTCTTCTTCTTCGACGAGGCCCACCTGCTTTTCCGGGGCGCCTCGAAGGCATTCCTCGAGTCGATCACCGCGATCGTCCGGCTCATCCGCTCGAAGGGCGTCGGCATCGTCTTCGTGACCCAGACGCCGAAGGACGTGCCGAACGACATCCTCGCCCAGCTCGGCTCGCGCATCCAGCACCAGCTGCGTGCGCACACACCGGACGACGCGAAGACGCTGCGCGCGACCGTCGGCACCTACCCGCGCTCCGGCTACGACCTCGAGCAGGTGCTCACCTCGCTCGCGACCGGCGAGGCGATCGTCACGGTCATGAACGAGAAGGGTGCGCCGACGCCGGTCGCCTGGACCCGGCTGCGCGCACCGCAGGGCTCGATGTCGCCGAGCGACCCTGCGCTCATCGACCAGACCGTGCTCGCCTCCCCGCTGCACGCCCAGTACGCGACGGCGGTCGACCCGGAGTCGGCGACCGAGCTGCTCACCGCGCGCATGGCCGCGTCGGCCGAACGGGCGGCACAGGAGGCGTCCGTGGCGACGGGGTCCGCGCGTGGCACCGCCAAGACCGGTACGACCGCCCGCGCGAAGAAGTCAAAGGGGGTCGACGGCGCCCGTGTCGGCGAGATGGTCGCGGACACGGTCGATGGCTTCCTCGGCTCGCGCCGCAAGGGCGCCGTCGGCGGCCGCATCCTCCGCGGCATCTTCGACGTCATCGTCAAGAAGCGGTAGCCGGGCGCTCAGCCGCACGGGGACTACATTCGGCGGAGGAGGCGGGATTCGAACCCGCGAGGGCTTGCACCCAACACGCTTTCCAAGCGTGCGCCATAGGCCACTAGGCGACACCTCCGGATGGACCAGCGGGGCGTGCCCCGCGAGACCGCCCACCATCCTACCGGACGGGGTGCCAGAGACCGTCCGAGCTGCCGCGCCCGAGATGGGAAGACTCCCCGCGCACCCGCCAGAGCCCGGTTGCCCTTGCTGCGTCTCCGCCCTGGGGGAGTTGGCCTGGATGGCGCCACGCGGGGAGCCGTCAGCGATCCTACCGGGCGCGTCTGCCGCATTCATCCCCGTGCGCTGTGCCCTGCGGGTCCGACTCGCGAGATGTCCACACGCGCGGGTCACGGCGGGGCACCGCGCGGCGGAGGCGACTAGCATTCCAGGGCGGGGAAGGCCGCCCCACACCCGCTCACTCCAGCGACGAGATCGGAGGCTCAGTGGCGCGTCGTCCGCAGTCTCAGCCACCGGTGCTGCCGGGATTCTCGTTCGTCCGGCCGCTCGGCGCGGGCGGTTTCGCGGACGTGTTCCTCTATGAGCAGGACATGCCGCGGCGCTCGGTCGCGGTGAAGGTGCTGTCCGCGGACGCGGTCAACGCGCAGGCCCGCTCGCAGTTCGTCGCTGAGGCGGACGTCATGGCCAGGCTCAGTGCCCACCCGAGCATTCTCACGATCTTCGAGGCGTCGATCTCGGCGGATGGCCGCCCGTATCTCGTGACGGAGTACTGCCCCGAGTCGCTTGGCGACCGCTACAAGCAGGCCCCGCTGCCGGTCAGCCTCGTCCTCGACGCGGGGGTGCGCATGGCGGGGGCGCTCGAGACGGCGCACCGCAGCGGGGTGCTGCATCGTGACATCAAGCCCTCGAACATCCTCGTGACGACCCTCGGCCGGCCGGTGCTGGCCGACTTCGGGATTGCGACGGTCGTGGGGCCGCTCGCGGCCGATGAGCAGGTCGTCGCCATGTCGGTGCCGTGGTCGAGCCCGGAGGTGATCCGGGAGGTGTCGACGGGCTCCGTCGCGACCGAGGTGTGGAGTCTCGGCGCGACGCTGTACACACTGCTGGCCGGTCGCACCCCGTTTGCGGAGGCGACGCGGGAGAAGAACACCCGCGAGCTCATGAAGATCCGAGTGGTCCGGGCAAGGTACACGCCGATTGGCCGCCCCGATGTGGCGCCGGAGGTCGAGCACCTCCTCGCGCGCATGATGTCGAAGGACCCCGAGCAGCGCCACGCCTCGATGCTCGACGTCGGGGAGCACCTGCGCGGCCTGCAGGCACAGCTCGGTCTGCTCGCGACCCCCATCGAGGTCGTCGGCCACCACTGGGCGCAGTCGCATGGCGCCTCGTCATTCAGCGAGGCGGCCGCGGCTGAGCAGCGTGGGCCGGTGCTCTCGACCGTGCGGCCGGATTCGCGGCGGGCGGCGCGCGCGGAACGGGACCTGCGGCAGCGCGCGACGGTCGGTGTGGAGGGGCTCGAGGAGGAGGCGATTCGGCGTGACGGAGCGCGGCGTCGGCTCCTCGGTGTCGGCGTGACGCTCGGGGTCCTCGCGCTGATCATCGTCGGGCTCCTCGCGACGGGAGCGCTCGGCTGATGGTGGGCCGGCGCGGGCCCCGGGCGCGCACGGTCGTGGCCTGGGCCGGCGGCGTCACTGCGGCGGTCCTGCTCGTGACGGGCGCCGCAGTCGCGCAGGGCTATGACGCCGAGGACCTCCCCGTCGTCGAGACGAGCGTGTGGGTCGCGCGCGCCGCGGCCGGCGGCCAGTACGCGATGGTCAACACGGACGTTGCCGAGATCGTGTCGGTCAACACGGCGCAGGGACTCGCGGGTGTCGCGCAGGCCGGCTCCGCCGCGGTCGTGTTCGGCTCCGGTCACACGCGCTACTGGCCGCTCGACCCCGCCGTCCCGGTCGACATCAGTGCCGAGGAGGCGGCGGCAGCCGGTGCCGGCGTCGAGAGCCCCGCGGGCACGACGGGGCGTGTCGCGGTCGGACCGTATCTGCTATTCACCGGGCCGTCGCCAGCTTGGGGGCTCGCGAGCACGCTCGAAGGTGATGCCCCGAGCATCCACCCGCTCGACCCCGCCGCGGGGCTCGGCGCACCGGAGTCGGACCCGGCGTACGTGGCGGCGGTATCGAGCATGTCGAGGAATGGGCTGGTCGCCTTGTACTCCACCCAGTCGGGCGAGCGCCGGGTCGTCGTGCACGACACCCGCACGGGTTCCTGGGATTGGGCGGCGATTGCGTCGCCCCCCGAGTCGGCGGCCGGGCTGCAGCTGAGTTTCGTCGGTGACCGCTGGGTGCTGTTCGTCGCGGCGGGCGGGGGCGGCTCCCGGCTGTGGGTCGAGGGCGCGGCGGCACCGTTCGCGCTGCCCGGTGTCGGCGGGGAGGGGCTGTTGCAGTCGCCCGGCGCCGCCGCGGACTCGGTGGCCATCGCGCACGCGGGCGGGCTCGCGCTCGTCCACCTCAGCGACGGGGCCGTCGAGACGGTCGCCGCGTCGGGCACCCCGGCTCGGCCGGCTGCGGTCGGCGACGGTCTCGCCGCGGCCTGGCTGACGACGGGCGGCGGCACGCTGTGGTCGTCCGCCGGCGGGCTCGTCCCGCTCGTGATCGACGGCGGCGAGTTCGAGCAAAACGTCGATGTCACCCCGACCATCGCCTCGAACGGCGACCGCGCCGTGCTCGTCGAGTCGACGACGGGCATGCTCTGGTCGGTGCCGGACGGGGTGCTCATTCCGCTGGCGGCATGGACGGCGGGCGAGCCGCCGCCGCAGGAGGGCCAGGTCGAGGTCCCGGATGCCGCCGTGCCGGAGCCGCCTGTCGCGGAGCCGGATGCCTTCGGGGTGCGGGCGGGTGCGCTCGCGGTGCTGCCGGTGCTCTACAACGACCACGACCCGAACTCGACGGACGTGCTCAGCATCGACCCGACCTCGATCGAGGGACTCGACCCCGCATTCGGCACGGTCGCGCTCGTGGGGAGCAACCAGAGCCTCGTCATCGATGTCGTCGGCGCCGTCGAGTCGGCGTCGTTCAGCTACCGGGTGACGGACGGCACGTCGTCGAGCCCGCCGACGACGGTCACGCTCACCCGATCGAGCGGCGACGCGGCGCCCGTGTGGTGCGACGAGTGGGTCGAGCCGGAGTGCTTTGTACAGTGGCCGTCGCCGCAGCTCGCGGTCGGCGGCACGGTCCGCGTCGACGTCCTCAAGGGCTGGGTCGATCCCGACGGCGACCCCATGGTGCTCGCCTCCGCGATCCCCGAGCCGGGTGCGCCGCTCGTCGCGATGCCGGGTGCGGACGGCTCGCTCGCGATCGCGCACCTGGAGGATCGCGGTGGCGCCGGCCAGTACGCGATCGACGTCCGTGTCATGGATGCCCGCGGCCTGGTGTCCGAGCCGCGGGAGCTGCTCGTGACGGTGGAGGCGCTCCCGGGCTTCGCGGTGACGAATGGCCTGGTGCTCGGCCGCGTGGGCGAGTGGGCCCGCGCCGACATCGGCGACTTCGCCGCGGGCGGCAGCGGCACCTTCCGCATCGCGGACGCCGTCGACGTCTCCGCGACGCTCGGCGGGCTCGACCTCGACTGGAATCCGGGCAGCGGCACCCTCGATCTCCGCGCGGCCGAGGTCGGCAGCCACCTCGTGTCGGTGCTCGTCGTCGACGCCGCGACGCAACAGCAGCGCACGCTCATGCTCCGCGTCGAGGTCATCGACCCGGCACTCGAGGCCGCCGCGATGCCGCCGCTGACCGCGTTCGTCCGGCCCGGGGAGGACACGGTCGTCGATGTGCTCTCGGCGGCGTCGAACACGACCGGCCAGGTGCTGCTCCTGACGAATGCGGTGAGCGACACCGGCGCGCTCGCTGCGGCGATCATCGACGAGACCTCGCTGCAGATCCGGGCGACCGCGGCGGGCCGCGGCGAGGGCCCGATCGGCACGATCCGCCTCACCGCGACGACGGCGGATGGGCGTACGGTCGCGGGTTCGCTGACGGTGTTCCTCGTCGCGGCCGCGACGAGCACCCAGCCGATCGCGCTCGCGGACGCGGCGACCGTGCGCGCCGGCGGACTCATCGACATCGACGTGCTCGACAACGATGTCGCCCCCCGCGGTGAGCGCCTCGCCCTCCACCCGGACGTGTCAGGGAGCGGGACGCCCGGTGAGCTCGCCTTCGCCTCCGGCTCCCAGCTGCGCTACCGCGCGCCGGACGTGCCCGGGGTGTACACCGTCTTTTATTACGCCTATTTGCCTGGCTCCCCGACGCTGCTGTCCCGAGCGCAGGTGACCGTCCAGGTGCTCGCGGCGGGTGCGAACCGGGCCCCGCAGGCGCAGGACATCGAGGCGCGCGTCCTCGCCGGGCGCAGCATCGACATCCCCGTCGACCTCGCCTCGATCGACCCCGACGGCGACCGCGTCGTCCTCGCCGCCGTGACGCAGCCGTCCCGCCCACAGCTCGGTGCCGTCATGATCGGGGCGGACGGGCGATCACTGCGGTTCACCGCGCCGGAGGCGAATCAGGAGCAGCCGACCCCCGGCTGGCAGGCCGACTTCGAGTACACGGTGCGCGACGCCGGCGGCGAGACCGACACCGCGACGGTCCGCGTCGGGGTGAGCGTGCAGGACTTCGCGGAGGTGACCCCCGTCGTCTTCACCGACCACGTGCAGGTGCAGGCCGGCACGACCGGCCGGATCACGGTCGAGCCGCTGCGCAACGACACCGACCCGGCACAGGCGAGCCTCGTCACCTCGGGCGAGCAGGCCTCGGGGCTCCGCATCATCGACCTGCGCCCGAGCATGGCGGGCCTCGCGACGGACCCGACGTCCCCCTACTCGGCGGCCGCGTCGCTCATGGTCGCCCCCACCGGCCCGACGACCGCGACGCCCGGGCGCTCGCCGGACCCGTACCCCGACGGGGTCGTCGCCTTCGAGCTGACCGCGGACACGCTGCCCGGCACCTACACGTACCTCTACACGGTGGAGTCCCGCCAGACGACCTCGACGGCGCAGGCGCTCATCGTGCTCACCGTCACGGAGGCGTCTGCACCAGACCGACCGACGATCCGGGACACGGTCGTGACGGCGGCGGACCGTGCGCGGGTGCGCGGTGGCGGCATCGACGTGCTCACCGGACGTGTGTCTTGGGCGACGGGCGACGTCGCCGCACTCACCTCGACGCTCGAGCTCGCCCCGGGGGCACCGGCCGGCTTCAGTGTGCGGCCCGGGACGAGCCGCATCCAGGGGCCGCTGCCGGAGGCGGGCGCGATCGTGCCGTTCCAGGTGTCGGGGACGGACCGCACGGGCGAGGCGTTCACGACGTACGGCTTCCTCCGCATCCCCGCATTCGACGATCTGCGGCTGGCCGTCCAGGCGAAACCCGCACCGATCCGGGAGGAGACGAGCGGCGAGATCGACCTCGAGGACATCCTCGCGATCGGCGACACCGACACGGTCGAGGTGCGCGCCGACGGCCCCTTCACCGTGCACCGGCCCGACTCGGCCTGCGAGCCCGTCGGCGGCTCGGTCATCCGGTATCACGCGGGCTACTTCCCGATGTTCACCGACTCGTGCACCTTGCAGGCGCGGCTGACGGGCCAGTCGGACGACGCCTGGTCGACGATCGTCGTGCCGATCGACGTCGAGCCGAAGGACCCGCTCGCGATCCTCACCCCGATGACCCTGACGCTGTCGATCACGCAGGCGCCGACCCGGATCGACCTCTACGACAGCCTCGTCACCTGGTACGGGAATCGCGCGCTCGACCCGCTCAGCGACCTCAGCTTCACGTGGGCGTACGCGGGCAGTCAGTTCGAGGTGACGCCGCCCAGCGGCGCGGGCACCGGGCCGGACCAGGCGGTGACGGTGCAGGCGCGCGGCACGGCGAGCACGGGCACGCGCGAGACGATCCGCGTCGGGCTCACCTATACGACCGTCGACGGTTTCGCCTTCGACGAGACCGTCAACATCGTGCTCTACGTCGGCCTGGCCCCGCCGGAGCACCCGAGCGGCGCGAGCCTGGCCCTGAGCTGCAACGCGCGCAACGACCCGACGGGCTGCGAGATCCCGGTCATCCTGCCGGCGGACGTGTCGGGGCAGTTCAACCCCGTGCGCGCGGCCGCCGGCGACACGAGCTTGCGCCTCGTCGGCGTCGGGGGCGGGACCGCGCAGACGGCCGTGTGCACGGGCGTCGCCGAGGTCGCGGTACGCGGCGGCGCACTCCGCTTCACCTGGCTGCCCGGCGACGACCCGGCGAAGCCTTTTGGCGGGCAGTGCGTCATGCCGTTCACGGTGCAGGATGTGCAGGGCCGGACCGGGCAGGGCCAGGTCACCTTCGCCGCCGACGGCTTCCCGCAGCGACCGGGCACCCCCGTCACCGCGGCTTACGGCGCCGACTGGGTCGACATCGATGTCCCCATCGGGGCCGCGACGACCGCGGTGCCCCCGGTGACGAGCGTGCGGCTGCTGGACGGCACGACCGCGGTCGCCGGCCAGACCTGCGAGCGCCTCGACGTCGGCGCCTTCCGCTGCCGCGTCACCGGGCTCGCCAACGGCGTCGAGCACACCTGGCGAGCGGTGACGACGAATGCGGTGGGCGACTCCGCCCCGACGGCGATGGCATACCCGACGAATGCGTACCGCGCGCCCGCCTTCACGGCGGGACCGAGCTACGCGACCCAGCAGTTCGACGCCCGCACGACGCCGACGACGGGCATCCTCCTCGTCCGCCAGGCCTGTGCCGACTCGGACGCCGAGCGGATCCGCTTCGTCGTCACCGACTCCGTGACGAGGCGGACCTTCACCAAGGCGGTCGACGCGACCGGGTGCGTGCCCGGCGGCACCGACCTCGACGGGCTCACGCCCGCGCCCGGCGGCGTGCAGCTCACGGCGACCCCGATCAGTCGGTTCACGCCGCCGATCATCGGCAATGTCCCCGGCTCCGGCGAGGGCGGTGCCGACCACCAGTCGGTCCTCGTGCGCGGCGCCCCGACCGTGACGAGCGTCACGGCGACCCCGAACGCGGGCAGTACCGCGGTCGCGCTCAGCGTCGCCTTCGACCGGCACGCCGGCGATGGCACGCGCAAGGTCGCATTCCTCGCGTGGGCGCCCGGCCAGCCCGGGACCACCCCGCCGACGTGCGTCGCGAGCGCCGACGGCGCGACGTCGGACAGTGGCACCCCACTCGTCGACAACTCCTTCGCCGTGACCGCCGGGAGCGGCACGGCGCGCGTCATCGAGACGACGGGCACGACCGCGACCTTCCAGGTCGATGGCTCGGCCTCAGGGCTCGAGCCGAATCGGCAGTACGTCTTTGCAGCGTGTGTCACCGTCGGCTACGGGTGGGCGCAGCAGCGGACCGCCCCGGTGTGGCTCGTGCAGGACCCGGGCGCACCGACGTCCGCGACGATGACGTACACCCCGGCGGCGCGTGCCGACACGATGAATGCGAGCTACCTCACCGACCCCGGTCCCGGGGTCGACGGGCCCGCGTTCGTCTGGACGGTGCCCGACACTGACCCGGTCAACGACGCGGCCGCCGATTTCGCGGCGCAGCTCACCGCGATCCAGGCGGCGACCCCCGCGCCGTCCGGCAGCGCCTGGGGCCTGCGCTACGCCACGGTCGCGAGCAACAACCCCGCTGACTACACGCACGCGGCGATCGACGACAACGCCTCGACCTTCTTCGCGAAGTTCTGCTTCACCGCGGACGGCCAGGACTTCTGCTCGAGTCGCTCCGCGCCGATCGTGTCGAGCACCCCATCCGTCGGCATCGCCTTCGGCGGCACGGGCAGCGTCACGCTGCCGACCGCGGCGATGTGCACCGCGGCGGTCGATGCGAGGAATGCGCAGATCGCGCAGGCGGGGGAGCAGGCGGTCCTCGCCCGGCTCGCGAGCCTCGCCGCCGCGGACGCGAGCACCGCACGGAACGCGGCGACCGCGCCGCTGCAGTCGCACCTCGACACGACCCTCGCGACGTACACGGGTCCGCCCGGGCCGCCGAACCCGAACCTCGGCGGCGATCCCGCACTCGAGGCGGCGTTCTTCGACGGGTACCCGAGCGGCCAGCCCGGCTACAACGCGGGCGGCCCGGCCGCGGGCCGGACGAGCGCGCAGGCGCGCATCGACGCGGTCGGGCAGGCCGCCTACGACGGCGTCTACGTCCAGGGCACGACGCCCGGGACGCCCGAGTACGCGAACTACTACGCGGCGGCCGATGACGGCATCGTGCGGGAGGGCGCCGAGGCGACCGCGTTCGCGACCCCGCCGACCGCGCCCGCCATCACGTCGAGCGGCTTCGTCGGCAGCCCGGCGGCACCGTTCAGCGGGGTCGTCGTCACCGCGCTCGACGACGGCAACCGGCGCTACACCGGACTGCACTACCAGCTCGGCGGGATCACCGGGACCCCGGCCTTCGCCTCCGACTACCTCGTCGAGGCGATCACGACCGATTACGCGAGCTACGGCTGTGGCTGAGCCCGCGCATTCCTCCATCACCATCGAAAGGGAGCCATGACGACGACACCGGAGCAGGCGGCCTGGTTCGCGGATGCCTTCCGCCAGATCGGCGACAACATCGAGCAGGCGATCCTCGGCAAGCGCCACGTCGTCGAGCTCGTGCTCGCGGCCACGATCGCGCAGGGCCACGTCCTCCTCGAGGACGTCCCCGGCACGGGCAAGACGGCGCTCGCCCGCACCCTCGCCCAGACGATCAACGGCACTTCGACTCGCATCCAGTTCACCCCCGACCTGCTGCCGGGCGACGTCACCGGCATCACCGTGTACGACCAGCGGCGCGGCGAGTTCGACTTCCATGCCGGACCGGTGTTTGCCAATGTGGTGCTCGCTGACGAGATCAACCGTGCGTCCCCGAAGACGCAGTCCGCACTGCTCGAGGTCATGGAGGAGGGCAACGTCACGGTCGACGGCGTCACCCGGCCGGTCGGCCAGCCGTTCCTCGTCATCGCGACGCAGAACCCGATCGAGCAGGCCGGCACCTACCGGCTCCCTGAGGCCCAGCTCGACCGGTTCATGATCAAGACCTCGATCGGCTACCCCGACGACTCGGCGATGGCCCGCATCCTCGCCGGCACCGCTGAGGTGCCGCGCCGCGTCGACGGCATCGTCGAGCTCGACACGCTGCTGACGATGGCGCAGATGGCGCGCGACACCTACGTGAACCCGCTCGTCCTCGATTACATCACCCGGCTCGTCAATGCGACGCGGCTCGCGACTGAGGTGCGCCTGGGCGTCTCCGTCCGCGGCGCGATCGCCGCGACCCGGCTCGTGCGCACCTGGGCGCTCGTCCGCGGCCGCACCTACGTCCTCCCCGACGACGTGCAGCAGCTCGCCGTGCCGCTCTTCTCCCACCGTATCCAGCTCGACCCGGAGGCCGAGTTCGACGGGGTCACCGCGGAGGCCGTCATCGGTCAGATCCTGCTCGACGTCGAGCCGCCCCGGGAGAATGCGGCGGAGCAGGGATGAGCGGGAAGCGCGGGATGCGCGGGATGCGTCTTGGTTCGCGGGGCTGGCGACCGGACCGAGCACGGGCTGAACGAACCGCACGATGACGACGGAGACGGGCACCGGCACCCGAGGCGCGACGCGCCTCGGGGCGACCTCGACCCGTCTCGGCGAGACGGTGACGCGGACCGAGCAACTGCGCCGCGGTGACGCCACCCTGCTCGCGCTGCAGGACGCGGGCGGCCGCGTCGGTCGCGGGCTCCGGGCGGCGACCGGCTGGCTCGGTCAGACGGTGACGCCGCTCGGCTGGGTGCTCACCATCCTGTTCGTCGTCGCGGTCGTCGTCGGCGCCCGATTCGGCCTCGTCGAGGGGTGGGCGGTCGCCGCCGTCGCGCTCGTGCTCTTGGCGCTGTCCGTCCCGTTCCTGCTCGGTGGGGTGAGTTATGAGGTGCGCTTCGACCTCGACCGGGATCGCGTCGTCGCCGGGAGCGAGGTCGGTGCCGCGCTCGCGGTGCGCAACACCTCGCACCGGGTGGCGTTGCCCGGTGTGCTCGACATCCCGGTCGGCCCCGGGCTCGTCGAGAGCTACGTCCCGCTGCTGCGCCCTGGCGCCGAGCACCGCGAGACCGTCCGCATCGCCGCCGGCCGCCGCGGCATCATCCAGGTCGGGCCCATGACGATCACCCGCGGCGACCCGATCGGGCTGCTGCGGCGCGACCTGTCCTGGCCGCAGGTCGAGCTCGTGCACGTCCACCCCGTCACGACGCCGCTGCCGCCGACGAGCGCCGGGCTCATGAAGGACGTCGACGGGCAGCCCACCCGCACCATCGTCGACTCCGACCTCGCCTTCCACGCGATCCGCGAGTACGTGCCCGGCGACTCCCGGCGGCACGTGCACTGGAAGTCGACCGCGAAGACCGGCAGTCTCATGGTCCGCCAGTTCGAGGAGTCGCGTCGGGCCCGCGTCGCCGTCGTGCTCGACCTGCTCGCCACCGCCTACCAGGAGGAGTCCGAGGAGGAATTCGAGCTCGCCGTCAGTGCCGCCGCCTCACTCGCGCTCCAGTCGATTCGTGACGGCCGGGACGTTCTCATGGTCACCGCCGGACGGCGGGCGCGCCGCCGCGGGCTCACCGCGGCGATCACGACGCTGCCGACGCGGACCCCCAAGGCCCTGCTCGACGCGACTTGCACCATCGAGACCGCGCCCGAGGCCGACCGCCTCGACGCGGTGACCGCCCTGACGGCGCAGACATATCGCGAGCTGTCCATCGCATTCCTCGTCACCGGCTCGAGGGCGACGGCCGAGGAGCTCCGGCGGGCCGCGCACGCCTTCCCGATCGACGTCGTCACCGTCATTGTCCGGGCCGAGCCCGGCGCGGAGCCGACGTTGCGCACGACGCGCGACTTCGCGGTGCTGACGGTCGGTGCGCTCGGCGACCTCAAGCACCTCATCGCGCGGGGGGCACTCGGATGAGTCCGCGCCGCCCCATCTCCGCGATCCTGCTCGACGCGAGCTATGTGCTGGTCGGTGGGCTCCTCGCCACCGCCGTCGCGTGGCCCATCTACCAGCACCCGCAGGCCCTCCTCGTCGGTGCCGCCGGCACGCTCCTCGGGGCCGGGATCGCGCTCATCGGCCGACTGACGCGACTGGCCTGGTGGGTCGACGGACTCATCGCCGTCGCCGCCTACCTCGCGGTGGCGGTGCCGCTCGCGATCCCCGGGAGCTTCCCCGGCCGCTGGCTCGACGGGCTCCGCGACGCCGTCGTCGGGGTCGTCGTCGGGTGGAAGCAGCTCGTCACCCTCGACCTGCCGCTCGGCACCTACCAGGCCGTGCTCATCCCGCTCCTCGTCGTCACGCTCTTCGGTGCGTACGCCGCGACCCGCATCGCCGTTACCGCCGGCCGCGCGATCATCCTCTCCCCGCTGCTCCTCGTCGCCATGCTCGGCTTCGGCATCGCCTTCGGCACGAGCGAGATCGTCTCGAGCGAGCCGTACCGCACCCTGCCCGCGCTCCCCGGCATCGGCCGCGTGCCGACCTGGGTCGTGCTCGTGGTGGCGGGACTGCTCCTCGTGGTTCTCATCATTGTGTGGTTCGTGCTGCGCGCGCGGCAGGAGCGGCGTGCGGCGCTCGAGCGCGCGGCCGGGGTCGCGCAGACCGCGGTGCGCGTCCACCGTGGCTCGGGAGGGGCGGTGCTGCGTCGCGGCGGGCTCGCGGCGGGCATGCTCATTGTCGCCTTCGCGGTCGCGGGGGCGATCGCGGTGCCCGCGCTCGAACTCGACCGCGAGGTAATTCGTGACGGGATGCAGCCCATCGAGCTCAGCAGCCCCGAGGCGAGCCCGCTCGGCGCGTACCGGCAGTGGATGCTCGACGAGCGCTACGACGCCGAGCTCTTCGCCGTGACGACGACCGGGGACGTCGACCGACTCCGACTCGTCGTGCTCGACGAGTACGACGGCACTCGCTTCCACGTCGCCGACCCGGACGGTGCCTCGCGCTTCACGCGGCTCGTCAGCCCGGGGCCAGTCGCGGGTGGGACCGCGCGCATCGAGGTCCGCGACGGGTACCGGGGGCCGTGGCTGCCGATCCCTGGGGACCTCGCCGAGGCCGCCGACTATCCGGTCGACCATGACCGGGCCCTCGCGCTCGAGGATCGCACCTACTACGCGATAGATGGCTCGAATGCGGTGGTCCTCATCGAGGATGACACCGGTGCCGTCGGGCTCCGGACGGGCGACGTCGTCGTCACGAGCGGCGCGACCGTGGCCGAGGCGCGCACCGCGATCGCCGGTGCAGACGGCGGCGACCCCATCCACGGCATCGATGAGGACACGTACCCCGAGCTCGTCCGCTGGGTCGCCTCGCAGCGGGCCTCCTCCGGCGGTGCGGGACTGCTCGACGTCATCGACGCGCTCCGCGCCCGCGGGTACCTCAGCCACGCGCTCCTCGCCGACGAGGGCGCGAGCTGGGTCATGGACGCGTCGGCGCGGGTCAGCGGCTTCCAGGTCCATGAGTCTCGCGCCGGACACTCCGTCTCCCGGCTCGAGGCACTCTTCGCGCAACTGACCGAGCGGCAGCGCCAGGTCGTCGGGGCCAGCGGCGTCCTCGCGGCCGGCACGAATGAGGCGGCCCTCGTCGCCGGCATCGGTGACGACGAACAGTTCGCGGCCGCCGGCGCGCTGCTGGCCTGGTCGCTCGGCTTCGACGCCCGCGTCGTCATCGGGGTCCACCTCGCGGAGACCGACGCCATGCTGCCTCCCGGCGGTGGCCCGCCTGCCATTGAGGCCTGCGACGTCTTCGCTGACGGCACGGTGTGCGCGGGCCGCAACGTCGGCGCCTGGATCGAGGTCCTCGTCGGCGGCGAGTGGCTCCCGCTCGACACCTCGCCGCAATTCGCCAACCCGCCGCGCGCCGATCGCGAAGGCGAGCTCCCCCCGCCGCATGGCACGCAACCCGAGCGGCCGGTGAGCTCCGTCGTCGACCCGCCCGATGCCACCCCCGCCGATGGTGACGCCGGCGCCGCGCCCGAGGACCCGCTCGTCGCGCTTCCGGGCCAGGTCATGCCCCTGGTGCGCATCATCGGTGTCGCGGTGGGCGTGGTCGGACTGCTCGCGCTGCCAGCCGCATTCCTGCTCGCGGCGAAGGCGCTGCGGCGTCACCGCCGCTGGGCCGCCGACCCCGAGACCGCCATCGTCGGCGCCTGGGACGAGCTCATCGACCTCGCCATCGACCACCGTGTGCTCGACGCGGAGATCGGGACCCGTCGGCGGCTCGCCGCGCGACTGGGCGATCCTGCGGCGGAGCGGCTCGCGGTGCTCGCGGATCGGGCGGTCTTTGGTGAGCGCGCCCCGAGCGACACCGACCGCGAGGCGGCCTGGGCGCACCTGGCCGACGCCCGCGAGGATCTGCGGGAGGGGGTACCGTTTTGGCACCGGGTCAGGGCGGCGCTCGCTCCGACCTCATTCATCCGGCACCTGGGCGCTCGCTCGCCGGTGCGGACGAGAAGCACGAGCTCGCGGGGCACCAGCCTCGCGGGGGAGATGAGGTGAGCGTGGAGCCCGTGAGCATGGACCCCCTGGGCGTGCTGCTCATCGTGGGCATCGCCGTCATCGGCCTCGGCGTGCTCGGCGGCATCGTCGCGATCGTCATCGCGCTCGTGCGTCGCGGACACCGATCGGCGACTGCGGCCGCGCCGCCGAGCATCGGCCCCACGCTCGCCGACACCTCGCCGTTTGCCGCATACCAGGTGCCGAGCGTCGAATCCGAGTCGAGCTCGATCTCCGCGGCATTCGTTGTGGCGCCGCGCCCCGAGGCGCCGCCGGCGGACTCGGTGAGCGGGTCGAGTGTCGGGGAGGGGTCGTCGGGCGATGCGTCCCCGGACGATGGGACTGGGTCCGCCGACGGGGCGCCGCTGGCGCCGACCGTGCTGGCGGGCGGGGAGCCTGGTGCGGGGGAGCCAGGTGCGGGAGAGCCTGCGGCGGCGGCGCCCATTCCCGCCTGGCAGGACATCGTCGGCTCGGCCGACGACCCCGAGCCGTTCGGGTACACGACCGGCTCCTTCGCGGTGCCGTCCCCGCTCGCGAACCCGTGGGGCGGGGCGTCGGTCGAGCCGCTCGCTGTCGAGCCCGAGCCCGAGCCCGAGCCCGAGCCCGAGCCCGAGCCCGAGCCCACACCCGCGCCCGAGCCCGAGCCCGAGCCCACACCCGCGCCCGAGCCCGCGCCAGCTCTCGATCCCGCATCCGACCTCGATGCCGTCGAGGACGAGTCGACCGTGCTCATCGCCGGGCGCGGGCAGGGACCGGCGCCGTGGCTGCTCATCCTGGACACGGGCGACCGGATCGGCATCGAGGCGGACTCGGTGGTGCTCGGCCGCCGCCCAGCCGCGACCGAGCACGGCGTCCCGGGCGTGACCGTGCCGGACCCGACCAAGACGCTCTCCAAGGTGCACGCTCGACTTGACCTCCGCGGCGAGCAATGGACCATCACCGATCTCGACTCGACGAACGGCACGGCCATCGTCGAGCCGGGCGGCCGCGAGCGGCTCCTGGAGCGCGGCGGCTCGGAGGTCGTCCGGGGGAGGTTCGTACTCGGCGAGGTCGGGCTCGTCCTCGTCCGCAACCCTGAGGCGCTGCGCCGCCCGGGGATGCAGCACAGTCCGGACTCCCTGCGATGACGACGACGATCCATCTCGCCGCGAGCGGCCTCGACATCGTGGTCGGCGCCGCGACCGACGTCGGCCTGAAGCGCCCGCACAACGAGGACGCCCTCCTCGTCCTCCCCGCGGTCTACCTGGTCGCGGACGGGATGGGCGGCTACGAGTCTGGCGACGAGGCGAGCCGGGCGATCGTCGAGGCATTCCAGCGGGTCGCCGAGGGCCGCGAGTCGTTGACGCTCGAGGAGCTCACCGCCGCGCTCGACCTCGCTGACGAGGGGGTCGCCGAGGTCGCCTCGCGCACCTCCCGCGGCGCCGGGTCGACGGTCGCGGGCGCCGCGGTCGTCGTCCAGCGCGGCACCCCGCACTGGGTCGTCTTCAATGTGGGGGATTCTCGCGTGTACCGGCACGCGGGTCAGGCACTCGAGCAGATCACGATCGATCACTCGCTCGGGCAGGAGCTGTATCAGGCCGGGCGGATCACGGCGGCCGAGTTCGCGGTGTTCAAGGAGCGCAACGTCATCACTCGCGCAATCGGCGCCGCCGACGCGACCGCCGACAGCTGGATGATGCCGGTGCGCAACGGCGAGCGCCTCCTGCTGTGCTCCGACGGGCTGACGGGCGAGGTCCCGGACCGGACCATCCTCGAGGTCCTCAGCCGGGACGCCACGCCCGGCGCCGCCGCGCTCGAACTCATCGAGCTCGCCAAGCGAGCCGGCGGCCGGGACAACATCTCCGTCATCGTCATCGATGTCCTTACCGGCGGGCTTGACTTCGACGTCGACGAGATGACCGAGGGTGCGGCCCTCGCGCGCGCGGACGAGGTCACCGACGAGAGCACGGCGCCGATCGGTGTCGTGGGATCACCGTCATGACGTCGGAGCGTGGGACCGGGAATGTGCCGGGCGAGATGCCGGAGGATGACGAGACCGTCGTGATGCGGCCTGCCGCGGCGGCACCGGCTGCGGCAGGGGATGACGATGCGACCGTCGCGATACGGCGACCTGGGGTTGCCGACGCCGGTGTCGCGGCCGACGCTGCCGCTGACGACGACGCAACCGTCCCGGTCGGCGTGGACGACACCGTGCGGCGTCCGCGCGACGACGATGCGACCGTCGCGATGTCCGGGGGCGCTGCGGAGCGGACACCGACGGCAGCGAGGAATGCGGGACCACCGCATTCGTCCGACCCGCGTCCCAGCGCGCCACGGCGCAGCGGCAAGCTGGTCATGTCGGCTCCGAAGCGTCGCCGTCGCCGCGGGCTCCACCCTGCGCCCGTGCCCGCGGGCTACGGGGAGCGGGCCGTGCGCGCCAGCGGGGCGGGGGCCGTCTCGACGTATCGTGCCCGGGCGATTCCGCGCCCGCCCGGCGCCGCGCCCCACGTGCCCGGGACTGCGCTGCTCGAGCGGGTCACGGGTGGGACACCGTCAGTGCGTCGCGAGTCGCGGCGATTCGCGCGGGTGGCCGTCGCGGGATTCGCGGCGTCGTGCGTCGTCTCGGTCGTCGGGCTGACGCTGATCGTTCGGGCCGCATTCGGGCTCTGAGCGCCACCGCCACTGTCGGTGGCCCCGGCTAGGCTGTGCGCGTGGTCGCAGCCCTCTACCGTCGCTACCGGCCGGAGACCTTTGCTGAGCTGATCGGCCAGGCACAGGTCACCGATCCGCTGCGGACGGCGCTGCGCACCGACCGGGTCGGGCACGCGTACCTCTTCAGCGGTCCACGCGGGTGTGGCAAGACGACGTCCGCACGCATCCTCGCCCGCTGCCTCAACTGCGCGGAGGGCCCGACCGACACGCCCTGTGGTGTCTGCCCGAGCTGCGTCGAGCTGTCCCGTGACGGTGGCGGCTCGCTTGACGTCGTCGAGATCGATGCCGCCTCGCACAACGGCGTCGATGACGCACGGGACCTGCGTGAGCGGGCGGTCTTCGCCCCGGCGCGGGACCGCTTCAAGATCTTCATCCTCGACGAGGCGCACATGGTGACGCCGCAGGGTTTCAACGCGCTGCTCAAGATCGTCGAGGAGCCGCCGCCACATGTGAAGTTCATCTTCGCGACGACCGAGCCCGAGAAGGTCATCGGGACGATCCGCTCCCGGACGCACCACTACCCGTTCCGCCTCGTGCCACCCGCGCAGCTCCTCGACTATCTCGCTGAGCTGTGTGCGCAGGAGGGTGTGGAGGTCGAGCCCGGCGTGCTACCGATCGTCGTGCGCGCGGGCGGCGGCTCCGTCCGCGACACCCTCTCGCTGCTGGATCAGCTCATCGCCGGCACCGACGGCGACGTGATCGGCTATGCGCGGGCAGTCGCTCTCCTCGGATACACCCCCGATGCGCTCCTCGACGAGACGATCGACGCGCTCGCGGCCCGTGATGGCGCCGCACTCTTCACCGCAGTCGACCGGATCGTGCAGACCGGCCAGGACCCGCGGCGATTCGTCGAGGACCTCCTGGAGCGACTCCGCGACCTCATCATCGTCGCGGCCTCGCGCGGCGGTGCCGATGAGCTGTTCCGCGGGGTGCCGGACGACCAGCTCGCGGCGATGCGCGCGCAGGCTGGCTCGTTTGCGCCCGCCGAGCTGTCCCGCGCCGCCGACATCGCCAACGACGCCCTGACCGAGATGGGCGGCGCCACCTCGCCGCGACTGCATCTCGAGCTCCTCGCCGCGCGCCTGCTCGTGGCGCTGGAGGGCGAGCCGGGGGTCGGGGCCGAGTCGCCTCGGGAGGCAGCAGTCCAGGCTCCGGCGGGTGCGCGAGCGGGTGCGAGGGTGGCTTCTGGCGAGTCGGTGGCGACGGCTCCGGTAGCGTCCTCGGCACCAGCGGCCCCGACAGTGGCGGCGCCACGGGGCGCCGAGGACATCCGTGCGGTATGGCCCCGGGTGCTCGGCGCACTGCCAGCCGACGGCATCGCGGCCCGGGTCGCTGCGTTGGCGGACGTCCGGGACTTCCGGGACGGGGTGCTCGCGCTGGGGTTTCCGACGCAGCGGGACATCGAGGCCTTCCGTCCGGAGAGCGAGCTGCTGCGGGATGCGATCCAGTCCGTGGTCGGCATCCGGGTGAAGTTCACGGCGAAGGCCGACGGTCAGGCCACCGGCGCTGTCCCGACCGTCCCGCCACCCGCGACAGCAGCACCCGTGGCCTCGGCGCCCGACCGGGCGGGGTCGACCCCCTCCGCGGCCGCGGCCGCCCCGACCTCGACCGTACCGGCCCCCGACGACTGGGTCGTGGCGCAGATCCCGCAGTCGGACCCCGACGCGACGAATGCGGCACCCCCGACGCCCGCGGCCGCCCCCGCTGCGTCGACACCGGCGCCGCCGCCCGCTGCCGCCCCCATGCCCACCAAGACGGGCCCGACCCGCGGCGAAGCGGTCGTGCGCGACCTGCTCGGCGCGCGCTACATCGAGGAGCAACCGCTCCCGACCGCGACTGACTCGCCGTCGGGGGCGCCGACCGAATCGCTCGACACTGGCGCGATTGCCTTCAACGGCTTCGACCAGTCGGGTCTGCCGGGGGCGAATTCGTCGACCGCGGGCTCCGACGAGCCCACCGCCGACGAGATCCCTGCGTTCGACGACGAGCCCGCCTATGACGATTACCCGCCGGATGACGGCTGGTCGGAGGGCCGCTGAGCATGTACGACGGGATCGTTCAGGAACTCATCGACGAACTCGGCCGACTGCCGGGCGTCGGTCCGAAGTCGGCGCAGCGCATCGCATTCCACATCCTGCAGACCGAGACCTTCGACGTCGGCCGCCTCGCGACCCTGCTGACCGAGGTGCGCGAGCGCGTCCGATTCTGTGAGGTCTGCGGCAACATCGGCGAGGAGGCGCGCTGCGCGATCTGCCGTGACCCGCGCCGCGACCAGGGCCTCATCTGCGTCGTCGAGGAGGCGAAGGACGTCGTCGCGATCGAGCGGACGCGGGAGTTCCGGGGGCTGTACCACGTGCTCGGCGGCGCCATCAACCCGATCAACGGCATCGGCCCCGACAGCCTGCGCATCGCGAGTCTCGTCGCGCGCCTCGGCGACGGCAGCGTGCGCGAGGTCATCATCGCGACTGACCCCAACATCGAGGGGGAGGCGACCGCGGTGTACCTGACTCGGCTGCTGCAGTTCCCCGGACTCGAGGTCTCCCGGCTCGCCTCCGGGCTGCCCGTCGGCGGCGACCTCGAGTATGCGGACGAGGTGACGCTCGGGCGCGCGTTCGAGGGGCGCCGGCTCGTCGGCTGACGAGCACCATGCCGTCGGGGATCTGACGCGAGCTGCAACAGTCCCCCGGAGTGTCACCTCGGCCGGGTATGCTCATCGCCCGTGCTTGTCAGCCAGATCCCGACCGATGCCCGGCTCGTCGCCTTCGACCTCGACGACACCCTGGCGGAGAGCAAGTCGCCGCTCGAGCCCGAGATGGGCCGACTCCTCGCGCAGCTGCTGTCGATTGTGCCGGTCGCGGTGATCTCCGGCGGGCAGTTCGGCCAGTTCGAGACCCAGCTCCTCACGGGGCTCGAGGCCTCGTCGAGCGCGCAGCAGGCGGCGTTCGGGTTCGGCCGCCTCCACCTGCTGCCGACCTGCGGCACGCAGTACTACCGCTGGCAGGACGCCGAGTGGCGACAGCAGTACGCCGAGGAGTTGCCGGCCGAGGCGCGGGCGGAGGCGCTCGCGGTGCTCGAGCAGGAGGCACGCCGCCTCGGCGACTGGGAGCCCGCGAACCCGGGCTCGACCGTCTGGGGCGATGTCCTCGAGGATCGTGGCACCCAGGTCACGTTCTCGGCGCTTGGGCAGTCCGCGCCCGTCGACGCGAAGCGCGCCTGGGACCCGACCGGTGCTCGCAAGTCCGCCCTCCGCGACGCCGTCGCCCCGCTGCTGCCCGAGCTGGAGGTCCGCTCCGGCGGCTCGACGAGCATCGACATCACCCGCAAGGGCATCGACAAGGCCTACGGCATGCGCCGCCTCGCCGAGCTGTCCGGCATCCCGATCGAGGACACCGTCTTCGTCGGCGATCGTCTCGACCCCGACGGCAACGACTACCCCGTCCTCTCCCTCGGGATTCGCGCCGTCGCGGTGAAGGGCCCGGCCGACACCGCCCGCGTCATCACCGAGTTCCTCGCCGCGCACTGACCGCGGCCCTGCCGCATTCCTCGCGATGAATGCGGCACCTCGCAACCGCTCTGGCAGGCTTGAACCGGGGTCGTGCGACGGGCGGTACGATTGTGGGCTTGTGAGCCTCATCGTGCAGAAGTTCGGCGGATCGTCGGTCGCCGACGCGCCGAGCATCCGCCGCGTCGCCGAACGCATCGCCAAGACGAAGCGGGCCGGGCATGACGTCGTCGTCGTCGTCTCCGCCATGGGCGACACGACCGACGAGCTCCTCGACATCGCCGCCCAGGTCGTGGGCGGCGCCATCCCCGCCCCGCGCGAACTCGACATGCTCCTGACCAGCGGCGAGCGCATCTCCATGGCGCTCCTCGCGATGGCGATCAAGAACCTCGGCCTCGACGCCCGCAGCTACACCGGCAGCCAGGCGGGCATGATCACGGACGAGCGACACGGCGCCGCCCGCATCCAGGAAGTCACCCCGATGCGCATCCAGGCGGCGATCGACGAGGGTGCGATCGCGATCGTCGCGGGCTTCCAGGGGTTCAATCGGCAGACCGGCGACATCACGACGCTGGGCCGCGGCGGGTCCGACACGACCGCGGTCGCCCTCGCCGCCGCGCTGGGCGCGGAGGTCTGCGAGATCTACAGCGACGTCGACGGCATCTTCACCGCCGACCCGCGCATCGTGCCGCACGCGCGGAAACTCGACTTCGTCACTGCCGACGAGATGGTCGAGCTCGCCGCGTCTGGCGCGAAGGTCCTGTACACCCGTGCCGTCGAGTTCGCTCGTCGGCACGGCGTCACCATCCACGCCCGCTCGTCATTCAGCGACGAGCCGGGCACCATCGTCCGCAATGCCCGAGAGGGGGAGACTGTGGAAGAACCAGTCGTCACCGGGGTCGCCACCGACCTGTCCGAGGCCAAGATCACGGTCGTCGGCGTGCCGGACATTCCCGGGAAGGCCGCGCGCATCTTCACGATCGTCGCGAACGCGCCCGCCAACATCGACATGATCGTGCAGAACATCTCGACCACGGGCTCCGGTCGTACTGATATCTCCTTCACGCTGCCGACCGCCGACCTGCCCCGGACCCTCGAGGCACTCGGCGCGGCGCAGGAGGAGGTCGGGTTCGACCGGCTCATCCACGACGAGGACATCGCGAAGGTCTCCGTCGTCGGCGCGGGCATGCGCTCGAGCGCCGGGGTGAGCGCCAGGCTGTTCACCGCGCTGAGCGAGGCCGGCATCAACA
>Ga0182742_1001785_pt1 | contig 26101 bp, 22 predicted proteins | sample eDN5th37CBELigMG_FD_128880 | JGI IMG/M metagenome (GOLD analysis project Ga0182742, IMG submission 128880) | Enriched Miracle-Growth compost microbial communities from Emeryville, California, USA - eDNA 5th pass 37_C BE-Lig MG (version 2)... ...
GCATGAATTCCGCTTCGCCGCCGAAACTCATCCGACCCGCCATCCCGGCCAGTCCGCGCGGATCTACCGCGGCGATCGACCGGTCGGGTGGCTGGGGGCGGTTCATCCCGAGCACTCCCGGCGGCTGGATTTGACATATCCGGTGTTCGTGTTCGAGCTGGAGACGGCCACGGGGCTTGCCGCGGTGGTGCCCGAGTTCGAGGAGATCTCTCGATACCCCGCCATCCGGCGCGATATTGCCTCGATCGTCGATGAATCGGTCCCGGTGGAAGCGGTTCGGGCCGTGGTACGAAACAGCGCCGGCGAGCTCCTCAAGCGCCTGACCGTGCTTTCGGTCTATCAGGGACAGCAGTTGCAGAAAGGCAAGAAAAGCATAGCCTTAGGCCTGCAATTGCAGGATACTTCCCGGACGCTGACGGACAACGAAGCCGACGCCCTCGTGGCGCAGGTCGTCGAAGAACTGGGCCGCCAGCTGAACGCCACCCTCCGGGACCAATGAGCGGGACACAGCAGCATGGCACTGACCAAAGCGGAGATCGCAGAAGCATTGTTCGACCAGCTCGGTCTCAACAAGCGCGAAGCACGCGAGCTGGTGGACCTGTTCTTTGAGGAACTGCGCGCGTCGCTATCGACGGGCGAGCAAGTGAAGCTTTCCGGATTCGGCAATTTCGATTTGCGAGACAAGAACCAGCGCCCCGGGCGCAACCCCAAGACCGGCGAAGAAATTCCCATCAGCGCCCGTCGCGTGGTGACCTTCCGCCCCGGCCAGAAACTGAAAGCCCGAGTCGAGGCCTATGCTGGAAGCAGGCAATAACAGCGAACTGCCGGCGATTCCCGGCAAACGCTACTTCACCATTGGCGAAGTGAGCGAGCTGTGCGGCGTGAAGCCGCACGTGCTGCGCTACTGGGAGCAGGAGTTTCCGCAGCTCAAGCCCGTGAAGCGGCGCGGCAACCGTCGTTACTACCAGCGCCAGGATGTGCTCGTGATTCGACAGATCCGCTCGCTGCTCTATGAGCAGGGATTCACGATCGGCGGCGCGCGCAATCGACTGGGCGGCGAGGAGGCGAGAGACGATCTCACCCAGGCCCAGCAGATCGTGCGCCAGATCCGCGTCGAGCTCGAGGAAGTCTTGAGAATCCTGAGGCGCTGATCGTCTCGGTTTGAGTTTCCACCCGCGCCACGTTTTCGTGGCGCATCGATGGGCCGATCCCCTGGCCCGCCAGCGACACTTCTTCCGTGTCGCATCGTTGCGCTGTGTCGTCCTCACGCCAGCGCGCCAATCACCTCGTTTGAGTCGCAAACTGCTTTTCGTTCGCAGTTTTTCAGCCCCGTCCGTGGGGCCTGCGCCACAAGACCGCATGGCCATCGCGGTCGGCCTCCTTTCATTTGACTAATGTTCAGTGCGCGATGTATATAACTGAATAAAGTTCATTCGGCGGCGATGCGGTAGGGGGACAGCTGCAATGAAACTGGGTCTGGTTAGTGCTCGCGCACCCGTCACGGTGGCCGCTGCTCCGCAGACAAAACGAACCTTCACCGCCAGCTGGGACGCTGCGGTACGGCGCTGGCTCTGGGGCCGCGGTTCGAGCGATCTGGAAGAGGTGTCGCAGGAGGTGTTCATCCGCTTCCAAGGGTATTCCGATGCGACGTTGATGAAATGTCCGCAGACGTTCGTGCTGAAGGTCGCGGCGAACGTGCTGGATGAGTGGTGCGGAGCGCCGAGGAACGAATGGTTGGATGAGGAAATGGCGGCGGACCGGGAGCGCGGCGCCGGAGAGAAAGACAAGGGAAAGTCGGTCAACAAGACGTTGGCGAAGCAGTTGCAGGCGGCGGTGGACAAGCTGCCGTTGAGGCAGCGGCAAGTCTTGCTCATGCATGTGAATGAGGGCCTCACGTACGAGCAGATTGCGCAGAAGTTGAAGATGACGCCGGGGATCGTGAGACGCGATCTGGTGCGGGCGTATGCGGGCGTCAGAGGTGGGATGGGGCAGCGGGAGCTGGATCTGCTTTCGAAGCTGTAGCGGCGAGAGGGCCATGGGCTCGAAATGGGTCCATTCGCGGCCGCGACGTTATCCTGCCTTATTTCGCTCCTGGCTTGCCGTCAGCACACGGGCATTGTCCGCCCAAAGCATCAATCCCGATGAGCGATTCTTTTTGAATTCACCCCAGGCGCGTCTGTCGCGCAAGCGCCGAGGTCTGCAGGGCGCGTCGCGTTTTGAAGCTCCAGAATCCATAGACCGCGAGCGTTCCCAACAGCGTGAGCGCCAGTCCCGCGATCGTCATGAGCACTTTGTAGACGACGCCGCCCACCGTGGATGCGTGAATGGGATAGACGAGGTTGAAGGCTCGTGTGGCCGCCGGCAACGTATGCGCGTCCCGCGATTCGATCAGGCGACCATCGGCGGGATCGAACCAAAGCACGGTGCGGCCATTCGGCAGCCACTCATCCGGTTGCCGAACCCGAACGCGCACGAGCTGCCCCTCTCGGCGGGGGACACTCAGGGTACGCAGCTGCGCATCGCCGTAGGCACTGCGAACGGTCTGCAGCATTGCGTGCCAGTCGAACTGGGGATCGATCGGACCGCCTTTGATCTTGGGAGGCGCGAGCGATTCGGCGATGGTGCCGGGGGGAGATACGGGCGCCAGTAACAGATCAGCGACGGGTCTCAGCGTCAACATCGCGCCGGTCAGGATGGTGATCAACAGCAGCGGCGTCGTCACCACGCCGAGATCTCGGTGATGTCGCAGGATGTGCAATCGGGACCAGCGCTCGGGCAGCACCCGGAATGCGAACGTCTTTCGCGTCCGCCACCATAGGAGCACGCCAGTGAGCACGAAGCCGACGCCGATCAGCGCAAGCACACCCGAAAGGAGCAATCCCGTCTCGCCCATGAGCAGGTCGTGATGAAAGGCGAACAGCCACAGCTCGACTCGCTCCCATTCCGAGCTCCAGCGCACGACGAGGTTGCCGGCCTGATCCGCATAGCCGCCGCCATCGCCCGCGAAGGACACCTTGAACAATCCCAGACTCTCGGTCGGAAAGATGAGGCTGGTCAGTTGGAGTGACTCATCGGCGAGCAGTCGCTCGGCGCCCGCGGTCGCAACTTCTGCGACCAACGGCTCGTTCGCATGAGGCACCGTCGCGCGCAGCCAAGCGTCTTCGTACAGCAGCAGAGTGCCGCTCAGCCCTAACGCCGCGAGCAGCAGTCCGACGAACGCGCCCGTCCATCGGTGGATGCGATCGACCCAGATCAAGCTAGAAACTCACTTGATAGTTCAGTCGGAACGTCCGGCCCAGGCCCTTGAAGTAGCGGACGTCGATGGCGTTCGTCTGGGAGTAGTAGGTGTAGTAATCCTCGTTCGTGAGGTTCTGGACGGCGGCCGTCACGGTCCCGCCGAAGGCTTTGACATCGGTGCTCAGATCGACCGTGGTGTAGCCATCGAAGCGCGCCGTCGTGGCGCCCGCGCGATCCTTGAAGTCGCGATCCAGCAGATGGTTCACCTGCAGCCGCGATCTCACGAGGCTCGACCAGGTTCGATCCCAGCTCACGTTGATGCGATCGGGGCCGATGTTCGCACCGCCCAGATCCGAGTCGACGCGGTCATCGCCGTTGGAGTCATAGCGGCCCTCGGTCGTTGCATATCGCAAGCCCAGTGCATCGTCATCGCTTGCGCGCCACGTCGCCCGAAACTCCAGGCCATCGATCGTCGTCTTCTCGCGCAGCACCGTGTAGATGCCATCGCTGCCTCGTTGCAGGCGCTGGCCCAGATCCGAATCGGAGCGGAACCAGGCCAGCTGCGCATCGAGGAGGTTGCCGCGGTACTCGACGCCCAGCTCCAGGTTCTCGGTGAGGATGGGCTCGAGGTCCAGAAAGGTCTCGACGCTTTGATTCGGAATGTTGATGCCGCGCAGGACCCGACCCACATCGGGCATCGAGAACGCTTCTGCGAAGTTCGCGAACACGCGCCATTCATCCGTCAGACGATAGGTGGCGCCCAGATTTCGCAGCGTCTCACTGAACTCGGGCTCGCCGCCTGCGACGAAGCGGCTGCCGGAGGAGGCGAGCGTGGTGAAGTCATCGACCTTGAGCTTCGATTCCTCGTGACGAATGCCCGCGGTCACGGTCAACTGCTCGATCCCGGTGAACTCGGCCTGCGCGAAGGGCGCGTAGTTCTCGTAGGTCGACTTCGGCACCCAGCTGCGACCGGTGCGAATCAGCGCCTGCCAGGTCTCATCCACGAGCACGTCCAGGCCATACACCAGGTTCACCGGAAGCCCGGCGAGCTGCTCCTTGGAGAGCGTGAGCTTCAGTCCGCGTTTCTCGGAGTTGTTCTGTGACTGATCGATGAGGTTCGGGCCGAAGGCTGGATCCTGAAATGTCGCAAGCGGCGTCGCCTCGGCGCCGTACGTCGATTGCAGATCCTGACTGAAGGCCTGCGCTCGCAGGCGATGGCCCAGAAAATCCTCGTGGCTGTAGCTCAAGGAGAGGTTGGTTACTTTGTTGCGCGCGCCGGCGCCCTCGATGTGCCCTCGCACCGCGCTGCTCGGGATGTCCTGATCGACATCGCCCGGCACCGAAATCCAATCGTTGTTACCTTCGATATCGTAACGGTTGAACGTGAGCTCGAGGCGCTGCTGGTCCCAGTCGTAGCCGCCCTTCAAGAACACGTTGAGCGTGCGCGAGTCCATCGTGTCGCCCTGCGTGTTGTCCGAGCCGATGACATCGCCGTTGGCGTCGTACGAGATGCCCGACTCACGCAAGGCGATGCTTGCGATCACATCCGCATTCTCGAAACGGTTCGAGAGGCTGTAGGCGACGCCGTAGTCGGCGCTTTCATCGACGCTTTCGCTCTGGAACGTCACATCGGTGCGCACGCTCTGTTGCAGCGATTCCGTAGGTCGCTTCGTGATCAGGTTGATGATGCCGCCCGACGCACCAAGTCCATGGATCGCGTTTGCGCCATGCAGCACCTCGATGCGCGAGACCACCGACGGATCGATGATGTGCCCATCGCGCCCGCCTTCGCGCAGCGGGCTCGACTGCGGCACCCCATCGATCATGTACAACGGCTTGCGCCCGCGCAGACTCTCACCCGCGTTCGTCATCTTCTGTCGGCTCGGCGAGTAGCTCGGGATGAGATTGCCGAGCACGGTCGCGATGTCGTTGTGGACCGCGAGCTGGTCTTCGAGCTCCGCGGTCGTCACCACCGTCACGGTGTTGGGAATGGTGCTCAGGGGTTTGTCGATGCGGTTTGCGGTGACCATCACTTCTTCGAGCCGCGGGGGGGAGTCGGCGGCGATCGAGGCGGTGGTGCAGAGGGTGAGGAGGATGGCGGGGAAGAGGGCGCCTGGGTGGGTCATGAGGGGATCGAGGGCGGAGCGGGTGGGTGGTGGCTGGTCGTGGTGGTCAGGAGTGTGGGAGGGGATCGTAAGGCAATTGCGAATGATTCGCAATTGCCTAGGTGGGAGTTCGGACGGCGGATCGAGTTCGGGCTGCGAAGAAATTCGAGTGATGCGCTCCGTGTAAGCCGGCGCGGGAGGACTGCAGCCCGGAGAATCTCGGGCTCGCGTTGGAAGCTATCGAGAGGGTGATCGCGCGGTTCGCAGGCGATCAGTTGTTTGGCTGGGCGGAGCGGACGAATTTATCGCTTGTGGGCGAGCGGGGGGCAAGGAATTTGGGTCGAGAGGAAAAAACCAAGTTTCAACCCGCCTCGGACGTTCCTAGTGGCCGTTGGAGTGGCGTTACGCCGAATTGCGCGCCGCTCGCTTTGATCCTCCCTGCGCGATCGCGTTCTGCTCGGCGTCAGCAAGGGAGAAAGCATGCCGGAGTTGGAAGGCGAGTGCTTACAATCTTCTCGAGGGTCAGAATCCCACAAAGCGTTGCGTACCCAGTTCCCGGTTGGGATATATGTGCCCAGCATCCTTGGCGCACGCATGATTCCTAGGACTCCGGATGGTAATGTCCTCGGAGCATTCGCCACTCGCTGGAAGCACTTCCATTGTTCAGCAATGGCTCGCTATCGAGCAGTCCCCAACAGTCATCGTGTTGAGTTGCGAAATCGCGGTACGGCGGACATTTGGGGTGGTTATCATGCTGATCTTGCCCGAGGGAGGCTCGACAGCGAACGATCACGCGGACATGCTTGAATCTGTCTGGCTAGTTGTTGGTCGTCTCTCTTTCAAGTAGGGCCGGCCGGATTATGGAAGTCCATAGATCATATCCCTTGGCATTCATGTGCAGCTTGTCAGGTGCAAAGATATCCTCGCGCGGACGACCCTGATCGATCATGGGCGAGGCGACATCAATGAAGTGACATCGTGATTCCTGCTCGCAGCGGGCTCTAATAAGTTGATTGGCCCGTGCCATCTGCGACCAATGTGACCACCTGAGAATACTGGGCTTGATTGCGAGAAAGTACACGCGGGTGTGCGAGGACGCTGCATGCAAGCGTGAGATGAGTCTTTCGAAGTTAATAAGTACCTCTTCTGGGGTCGATCCGGCTGCGGTGTCGTTATCACCCTCGTACACCACGACGGCTCGGGGATGATACTTGAGCGCGATCGCGTCGAGCCAGTAAACGGCGTCCCCCATGGTGCTTCCGCCAAAGCCTCGATTGATTACGCGAAGTGGAGCAATGTCCTTACCAATGGTCTTCCAGAGCGCGATGCTGGAACTTCCTATAAAGACGATCTCATTCGGTGGGGGCGGGCACTCAATATCGCCGATCTCGAACGCACGCATAACCGCTGACCATTGAGTTGGGTCCGGTGCCGCCGATGCGGCAAGCGAGGGATGATTTGTCAGTAGTACTACGATGGCTAGCAACAACAAGGAATTTAGTGAATTCCGTGGCATTGTTCGTGACTCTATTCGGGCGTTACGCAGCTGTGATTTCGTAGCTGTGACACGGTAGTCAAAGTGGCTAAGGTCGTTCATCGTGACTCTTTGGGTGCCTGGCGCTCCACTTTAAACGCGGGTCGGAGGCAATAGTCATCGTTGCAGTCTCGCGAACGAGAGTCACTGTGGTGACCGCTGAAGCGGCGGTCATGGCCTCTTCTACTTACCAGGTGGACAGTAGCACGACGTCTGGAGGCGCATGCGAGAAGTCGTAAAACGAAATCAAAGGAAATGTTCACTAACGTGACCAATCTTCGCACGATCGATCCATTGTGCGCGCAATGTCCGCCGATCTGCGTGTCTGGAAGCAGCGTATTCAGACGAGCCAGCGTTGATAGATGCCCCCCCCTATGCGCATGACGTCCTGCCCGGAATAATTTCACGCGGAGAGTTGCGGGCAAGTCGGCAGGGCAGCGCGAAGTTCATCGTTACCTGGCAGCATCAAATCGTAGGGGATGAATGCAAGACTCATCCGGTCAACAAGCAGAGATGCTTCGTGTGTCATCGGCTTGCAGCGTGCGCCCATTCCGTGTGCGATCGATGGTCGTGGCCAAACTCGATTGCCATATAGCGAATCTTGTTTGTATGTTCGATGACGGGCGCGCTACCTAGGCTAGGAGGCTGTCACGGCCATTGTCGACCGATGGTTCGTGCGTTCCGAGCCCGGCAAGGCGGTTCGTATGCTCGCGTGCGAGCAACCAGACGTATGTACTGGTAGTGCCCACGACTGTGAATGTTCTGTCAAGTAGGGATCGCTCGGATAATTTTAGCGTCAAAGATGATGTGTTGTTGTAAGTCGAATGAGTCCCAAACATCTTGGGATGCGGGCGGGCCCCCGCCACCATAGGAGTCCGAGCACGGCTTGGCGAATAGAGGCTCGCCGGTCACCGGGACAGGCTCAGATTAAAAGCGAAAGAATCAGAAGCCACAATGCGCCAGACGCTGCGAGCACAGGCTTCAAGGAGATGCTTCGGTGTTTACTCGTAACGGCTGGCAGTCGCTGGGGACCTTGGATCGCCAACTGAATCTCCTCCTTCTCGCCAACGTCGCCGTCGTTCTTCTCGCCACATTGTGGTCCGGCGGCCAATTCATCGGCATCGACAACCTTCAGTCGATGTGCGGCCAGTTGCCAGAAATGGGCTTACTAGCCATGGGCGTAGCACTTGCCATGATTTCCGGCAACGGCGGCATCGACCTGTCCGGCGTCGCCTTGGCTAATCTCTCTGGTGTGGTGGGGGCATTGATCACTCCATTGTTGTTCGATGCCGATCAGTCACCCGTGACTTTCTCGGCGACCCTCATCTTCCTGGCGCTGGCTACAGGCGTACTCGGTGGCGTGATCAATGGCTTCTTGATTGCGAAAGCTCAACTGACACCGATTCTCGCGACTCTCGGAACGCAGCTGCTCTTCACCGGCTTGGCAGTAGTGTTGACCAATGGGGCTGCATTGCGCCTCGGTTACGTCGAACCTCTCGCGGCGCTTGGAAACGAGACGCTGTTTTGGATACCGATTCCCTTCATTATCTTATTGATCATCACTTTTGGCTTGGGCGCGCTTCTGCAGCGTACGCCCTATGGCGTTTGGCTGTACCTGATGGGTACGAATCGGAAGGCGGCGCGCTACGCCGGCATGCCGCATGTGCGAATGATTCTGATCACTTATGGCATGTGCGGCATGTTGGCCTCAACGGCAGGGATACTCATTGCGGCGCGAACCGCCAGTGTCAAATGGGACTACGGCAGTTCATATCTTCTCATTGCGATCCTGATTGCGGTCATGGCTGGGATAAAGCCATCGGGGGGACACGGACGCATCGCCTGTTTATTCCTTTCTGCTACCGCATTGCAGCTGCTGTCTAGTGCGATCAACATGTCAGGTGTGCCGACGTTTTTTGGTGAGTGCATCTGGGGGCTTCTGTTGCTATTGTTTGCTGCCTCATCGAAGATGCAGATCGGTGAACGAAAGATGCAAATTGGGAAATGATCATGAATCTGAAAGATGGTGCCCTGATTACTCTTGCGATGACTGCACTGTTTACGGGAACGACGCTGTACGGGCAAGATAAACAGAGAACCATTGCGACCGTCGTAAAGATCACTGGCATCAATTGGTTCAATCGCATGGAAGCGGGTGTCGAGGAATTCGGGATCAAGAATCCAGGATTCAAGACCTTTCAGACGGGCCCAGGCAAAGCGGACTCGGCACAGCAGCTGCGCATGATCGAGGACGCGCTCGCAAAGAAGCCAGACGCTTTGACGGTCGTTCCCTTGGATCCGAGCGCGCTAGAATTCGTATTGAAGAAGGCGCTCGATCGGGGCATTAAGGTCGTCACACACGAGGCGGATAATCAACGAAATACGATGGTCGACGTCGAAGCGTTCGATGACGCGCTGTACGGCGCCCATCTGAACGATCGTCTCGCGACTTGCATGAACCGCGAGGGCAAATGGACGTCCTTCGTGGGGTCTCTCGGCAGCCAATCTCACGTGCGCTGGGCGGACGGGGGGGCCGCGAACGCGGCCAAGAATTACCCTAGGATGCAACTCGTGGATGCCAAGAACGAGTCCTACGACGACGCCACGAAGGCGTACGAGAAAGCGAAAGAGATTCTGCGCAAGCGATCCGATATCAAAGGGTTTCAAGGATCGTCGTCGCTCGACGTATTGGGGATCGGGCGGGCGATCGATGAAGCGGGATTGCAACGCAAGGTATGCGTGTTCGGCACCGGCTTACCGAAGGATGCCGCGAGGCTCCTCGAATCGGGTGCGGTGGATGGCATTTCGTTCTGGGATCCGAAGGATGCGGGTTTGGCGATGAATACCGTCGCGAAACTGTTGATCGAGAACGAGAGCATCACCAACGGCATGGATCTGGGCGTCAAGGGTTATGAGCGCGTCACTGTTTCAAAGGGTCCGGGCCGAGGGGTCATCGTGAGGGGTGCAGCCTGGATCGACGTGGATCGATCCAACTACAAACAGTATCCGTTCTGACGTGACACGGGCATCTTGGGGCGGGGTCTCTCCTGCGGCATTGGGGAGCTGCGTTGGGCGCGAGGGTCGAGATCGCACGCTATTTTATTTTCCAACCTGATTCCATGATCGCCGCTACCGACCAATCTCTCCCCGAAGCATCGAGCCCGTCGGTGTTTCTCGAAGCGACCAGTATTCGAAAGAGTTTCGCCGGGGTAAATGCACTGCGCGGCATCTCGCTCACCCTTCATAGCGGTAACATCTATCACCTGCTGGGTGAGAACGGGTGCGGGAAGAGCACGTTGATCAAGATACTCTCCGGTGCACAATCCCACGATGAAGGTGAGCTCATCATCGATGGTCGCTCGTACGCGCGGCTGACTCCCCTGCAAGCATTGGCCGCAGGCATCGAAACGGTCTATCAAGATCTCTCGCTGATTCCCAATCTGACCGTGGCGGAGAACATCGCGCTTACCGAGCAATTGGTCGCCCTAGAAGGGCGCCTCATGCGTCGCCTGAATTCGGAGCAGCTCGCTCGGACCGCACGACGTGCCTTGGCTGCGATCAATCTGCCGCAGGATGCGAGCTTCCTGTCCCTGCCGGTCGAGCGATTGTCCATCGCGACCCGACAGTTGATCGCGATCGCGCGTACCATCGCCACGCGGGCGCGAATGGTTATCATGGATGAGCCCACCACCGCGTTGACCCTGCATGAAGTCGAGCGATTGATTCACGTCGTCAAAGGTTTGCAGCGGCAAGGCGTCGCGGTGTTGTTCGTCAGTCACAAGCTTGATGAATGCTATGCCATTGGCGGTCGGGTCATCGTGATGCGTGACGGCCAGAAGGTCGCCGAAGGCCCCATCACCCAATACACGAAGTCAGAATTGTCGCATTCGATGACTGGGAAGCATCTCGATGGCGAGCGCCGTCGCGTGGCGCTCCGCGGTGAGGGCGTAGTCTTGCGATGTGCGGGTCTCGGTCGGGACGGGGCGTTCGACGATGTGAGCTTCGCGCTCTCGCGGAGGGAAATCCTCGGCGTGACGGGCCTGCTCGATTCGGGGCGCAACGAGCTTGCGCTTGCGCTCGCAGGTCTCCTGCCTGCGAGTCGAGGCGCGCTGTATCTAGGTGACTGCCAGGTGGTGTTGAACGATCCCAGAGATGCCATCGCCCAAGGCATCGGCTACGTACCCGAGGATCGCCTGAGCGAGGGGCTCTTTCTCGACAAATCCATTCGCATCAATCTCATTTCGACCGTACTCGGGCGATTGCGTGGACGATTTGGCATGCTCGATGATAACGCCGGGACGATGCTCGCGAGGCAAATCGCCGCTTGCTTGCACGTCTCAACGACGGATCTCGAGCGGCCTGTTCAATCTCTGTCGGGCGGCAATCAGCAACGGGTGTTGATCGGTAGATGGCTGACCATCGAGCCGCGGGTGCTGATCCTCCATGGACCGACTGTCGGGGTCGACGTGGGATCAAAGGATACGATCTATCGAATCATTCAAGAGCTGACCGAGAAAGGACTGTCGGTCATCCTCATCAGCGATGATCTGCCCGAGCTGCTGCAGAACTGCGATCGGATTCTCGTACTGAAGAAGGGAACAGTGAGCCACGAGTTCCAAGGCAAGGGGCTGAGTGAGACCACTTTGTATCGCGCACTAATATCCGAATCCTCCTGCGCCCCATGCCCATGATGGACACCTCGTCTGGAACCGTTGTCGTCGGCCCCTGGGTCGCGCGCCGGGTGTTCTCTATCCTGCACCGGCCCGAGCTGTTCACGGCCGCGCTAATCGTGCTCGTGTCCGTGACCATCGGCGTCATCAACCCTGATTTTTACCAGCTCTCGACACTGTTCGACCTTTTGAGGTCGTGCACGGTGGTGGGGCTGTTTGCCTTAGGGGTGCTGGTAGTGCTCGCGGCGGGCGGCATCGACGTTTCATTCACGGCCATCGCGGCATTCACTATGTATGCGGTCACGAAAATGACGCTTCAAGTGTGGCCGGAGGCGCCTTTCGCCGTGATTCTCTTGACCGGCGTCGCTACGGGCACGTTCCTCGGATCGGTGAATGGTTTGTTGGTGTACAAGCTCGAGGTGCCCTCGCTGATCGTCACGATCGGTACGCAATATTTGTTTCGCGGGATCTTACTGACCTTCATCGGCACCACCTTCTTCATGGACATTCCGCGGAGCATGGATGAATTCGGACAAATGTCGCTCGTGCGTCAGTTGACCGAACAGGGCTCGGTGACTGCAGTCCCGGCGGCGGTTGCGCTGCTGTTGACCATGACCGCCGTCACAGCCTATTTGCTCAAGCGAACATTGATGGGGCGTGCGATCTATGCGATTGGCGGGAGTTTGAACATTGCCGCGCGTCTCGGCTATGACCTCCGCGTCGTACAGATATTCGTATTCGCCTATGCCGGTCTGCTCGCGGGCATGGCAGGTATCGTTCACGTCGCGAGCAGTCGTCTGGCCAATCCTTTCGATCTGGTCGGTACGGAACTCGATGTCATTGCAGCCGTCATTCTGGGCGGCGCGCGCATCACTGGAGGCACCGGCTCGGTAGTCGGCACTTTGCTTGGCGTTGTGCTGGTGACACTTATCAACAACGTACTCATCCTTGCAGGCATCCCGAGTGCTTACCAAAAACTGATCGTCGGTGTATTCATCTTGATCGCGGGTGCGATGATCGCGCTCAAGAGAACGCCAGGGATCACATGAAGCGGCTGTTGCTAGGAATCGATGTGGGTACCTACAGTAGCAAAGCCGCGCTGGTCACGTTCGACGGGCGCGTCGTCGCGAGCGCGACGGTCCCGCATGGCATCAGCACGCCCGCCGCTGGATTCGTCGAGCAAGATGCCGACGCTGTGTGGTGGCACGATGTAAGGATACTGTGCCGCCAGCTTTTGACCAGTCACGCATTCACGGCCCATGAGATCGCGGCCGTGGCTGTGAGCGCCATCGGCCCTTGTTTGGTCCCTTTGGACAAGGCTTGTTGCCCGTTGCGGCCCAGCATTCTGTATGGCGTCGACGTTCGAGCAAGCGCGGAAATCCGAGAACTGAATGAAGAGATTGGGCCTGAGACCGTCTTCGAGCATTCGTTCATGGCGCTGTCGAGTCAAGCCGTCGGCCCAAAGATCCGCTGGCTACGCAAACACGAGCCGGAGGTGTGGGCGCGTACGCGCTATCTTGCAACCGCAACCTCTCATCTCGTGCAACGGTTAACTGGTTCGCTATGGATTGATCACCATACCGCCAGTCACTTCGTGCCACTCTACGATCCGCGTACGCGGCAATGGAGTGAACGTCATGCGGGCGGGCTCGCGTCGACGGACATGTTGCCCAAGCTCGGTTGGAGCAACGAGTTGGCGGGAGAGATCACGGCTGAGGCGGCGGGAGAAACCGGATTGGTGGCGGGTACGCCGGTCGCCGTCGGGACAGTTGATGCATTGAGCGAGGCAATCAGCGCGGGAGTAGTGGCGGCGGGCGATCTGATGATCATGTATGGTAGCACAACCTTCTTCATATTGATTCAGGACACGGCGACACCGGCCGCGAATGTCTGGACGACGGCCGGCGCCTTTGAGCCGCAGTTCAATCTCGCCGCAGGCATGAGCACCACGGGTAGCCTCACTCGGTGGTTCAAGGATGAGTTGGCCCGCGATCTGTCCGCCGAGGAGGGATATGCGCGTTTGTTCGCGGCGGCTTCGCGCATCGCGCCAGGCGCGCAGGGGCTGCTGATGTTGCCTTACTTCAGTGGTGAGCGAACGCCGATCAATGACCCCGAGGCGAGAGGCGTCATCGCCGGTCTGAATCTGACTCACACACGAGACCACCTCTTCCGTGCAGCGCTGGAAAGCGTTGGGTATGGCATTCGGCACAACATGGAGACCTTCCAGTCGACTGGCGCTAGGATTCGTCGCGTCGTCGCCGTGGGTGGCGGGGCACAGAGTGACATTTGGCCGCAAATCGTTTCCGACATCGTGGGCTGTGAGCAGGAGATCCCTGCAGTAACGATCGGAGCCTGCTATGGCGATGCATTCCTCGCGGGCTGCGCGCTCGGGCTGTTTCGTCGCGAAGACATTCACGATTGGGTGAGGCCTGGGCGAGTCATTGGCGGAAACGCGCTACACAGATCGCTCTATGATCAGTTGTACGCGAACTACATCGACCTGTATGTAAGCACCCGTACGGTGGTTCACGCTCTCGGATGCCTGCGGTAGCTGTTCGAGCGCGACGGGACCAGATTTCCCCGCTAATCTTCGTGCGCGGTAGATCGATGGAATGCAGCCGGGAGAATCGCTTGTCGATATCGCAGCAGATGGCAACGAGCGCAGAGGAGCGGCCCTCGATCTGTTATGACGTGACGCCGGCGTCTCATTGCAGAAGGAGAGGTGGCTATACCATTCTCGACTATTCTCTTCAAACTTTCCGATCTGCCTGATTTGAGGCTATGGGTGGGTGTCAAGTCGATCCCGTTGCGAGGGGGTGAGACTGCGGCAACTCCCGGTCTATCGGTCAATACTGTTCCATCTCACGGCCCTTGAATGCCACGCTGGCCCTACTGCGCGAGTGACCGCGGTAGGAGCGAACCGTACTTAGTCGCCTTGACGGCTTCGAAGGGAGTTCGTGGTATCGGTTGGTTGAGCATGTGGTCCATTGCTAGAGACAAAGAAGACAAATCGCGTTCACTCGTGACCTTGGCACGCTCACCACTCGCGTGCTGTCTGTAGAAGGGGTTTGAGCCGATCGAAACGCGGGGAAGACCACACCCAACGGCGGCTTTGATCGATAAGCACACGTCAAACTCGCGAGCACGGTCGATGTACGTTTGCTGCACCCGAAGTCATCGCGTAACCATGGAATGCGGCTGAACGGTCATCAGTAGCATGGCGGCGCCGAGGGAAGTTCTCTGGGATTGGGTGCAACAAAGAGATATCCAGGACACAAGGAGGTGATGGGCAACCAGAGAAGTTAAGCGATGAATAATGACAAGATTGCAGCTCCCATATCCAGACGCGACCTTCTCAAGGTTGCCGTACTGGGAAGTGTGATGACATCCACCGCCGCTCAGACGGCGACTGTAGTATCCCCGAATAGCCAACCTCAGAGACGCGCCTGCAATCGTATCGCTGGCACCAGATTCAATCTGAGGGGGTGGATCGGAAACTACCTGAACGCTGTCAGCGAACAATGGCTGAAAGTGGCACCGTTCGGCAATCCAGCCATGGTGGAAATGTTTCGTGATCGTGATAGGGAGCCAAAACGAGAGCTGTTGCCATGGGCGGGGTACTTTGCGTGGAAGTATCTCGTATCGGCCGTGCAAGTGTATCGTGTCACGGGGGACGCATCTCTCAGACAAGTGATTGCTGAAGTCGTCTCTCAGTTAATTTCTCTGCAGGCGATCGACGGATACTTGGGGCCTTGGCCGAAGATCAACCATTTGACCTTGGAAGCGCCAAATGTCCGCATGTGGCTCCCTTGCAAAGGAGAAAGTTGCGATCGATGGAATGAATGGAGAGCAACATGGGATCCATTGGGCCACTACCACGCCATGCTCGGATTGCTGTTGTGGTACGAGGAATCGGGGGATCCATCAGCTCTATCGTCCGCGCGAAAGGCAGCCGATCTTTTATGCAATGTCTTCGAGCGACGGCCGCTGGTGGACATGGTCCCGGAGCCGGAAAACGTCATGAATGTCAGCGAGATGCATCAAGCGCCGATTCATTCGCTGTGCCTGTTGTACCAACATGTCTCGAATCCGCGTTACCTCAGCTTGGCCAAAAAAATATGCGATGAGTTTGCGACGACTGATCAGACTGGGAAGCCGCTGGCCGGCGATTATTTGAATGGAGCGTTGGCTGGCAAGGAGTTCTACGAGTTACCGAAGCCGCGCTGGGAGAGTCTGTATCCAATCATGGGGTTAGCAGAGCTCTACGTGATTACCGGCGACGAGAGATATCGCCAGGCAGTTGAGCATTTTTGGTGGAGCATCGTGAAGACCGATCGCCATAACAACGGGGGATTCTCGTCCGGGGAGAGGGCGGTTGGCAATCCGTATCACAAAGCAGGGATCGAGACGTGCTGCACTGTCGCGTGGATCGCGATAGGCGTTGAGACGTTACGGCTGACGCGCAATTCGATCATCGCGGATGAACTGGAACTGTCCGTGTTGAACTCGATTACTGGGTTGCACTCTCCAAACGGTCGCTGGGTGACCTACAACACCCCCATGGATGGTGTGCGGAGAGCTAGTGCCCACGAGCTCGTCTTTCAGTCCCGCGAAGGCAGTCCGGAATTGAACTGCTGTTCCGTCAATGGAGCACGCGGCTTCGGAATGCTCAGCGATTGGGCGCTGATGGCTACCGACGATGGGATGGTCCTCAACTGGTACGGTCCTGGATCGATCAGCGCACCTTTGCGTGACGGTACGCTTACACTCATGCAGGAAACGGATTATCCGCGCGACGATCATGTGCGCTTGAAGATCGAATTGGATGGGCCCTCATCCTTCGTACTTCGATTGCGAATCCCGTACTGGTCTAAAAAAACGCTAGTGCGGATCAATGGTAAGGCAGTGCCGAAGGTAAAGTCGGGGCAGTATCTCGCACTGAAGCGGCTCTGGCGTTCGGGTGATCAGATCGATGTCACCTTCGATTTCTCGCTGCAGTATTGGGTTGGGGAGCGCGAGTATGAAAATAAGGTATCAATTTACCGAGGTCCGATCCTCCTCACCTATGATCGACGCTTCAACACGATCGATCCTGATCAGATCCCTACACTCGATGCCAGAGGGCTAAGGGGCAAGCTGGTGACCTTCGACCAGTGGTTCCCACCGCTGCTGCTCATGGAGTTCGAGACGGCTCACGGGGGAGCTCTTCGCTTGTGCGACTTCGGCAGCGCCGGTGTGGGGGGCAGTCCCTATCGCTCCTGGCTCGATGTGAACTCCTGCAGAAAGACCGAATTTACCCGGAGCAATCCGAGGCGCAGCAATCCGGTGCCTTGAGTAGCCATCAACTACGGACCGGTCAGATCGATGACGGGTGAGCATGCAAGAGAGCCAGTCATTGATCGGTCGGTGATGCGCGAACCTGCTCCAGCATCGATATCACTTTACGAAGATGCACCGGGATCGCGGCATGTTCGATAGAACGGAATCATTCGCTAATTCAAACAAAATAAACGGACCGCCTCAATCTTGACGTCGCCACCGGGTTGGGTCGCTTCTGCAACGATGAATCCCAATCGTGCAGCGGGCTCCCGAATATTGTTAATAATCTGGGTTGGTTCGGCTCCGTCCGAGGGATCAAATCTAATCAGGTAATCGGAGAGATCTCTGCGAAATGCAAATTGCATCACGCTTGCTCCGTCCGGATAAAAGCGTTCTAGCGATCGATCTGAATCAAAGTGTCCGGGTCGGCCCCAGCGCACTATCGCCCAGCCCATTCTCGATCGCCATATATCGATCTCAAGCGCGAGATAGTTGCTCGTTACACAGTAGTCCGATATGTCAAAGTATATGGTTGGACCGGCGCCTGTCGCAGGTGGGCTTGCTCCGAGTTGCTGAGGATCTAGCAGAATCGGGTTTGGTGGCGTTTGCGGGGCGCTGTCCGCGTTACCAATCATCTTGAGTGCCCTCCCAATTGGCGGATAGATTGGCATTGGTGGATTCACAGGAATCAGGAGGTCCGGCTTTATCTCCCGAAATTTTACGAATGCCGTCCACTGAAGGTTGAAATGCGACAGAAATTCGTTACGCGACGCTCGTTCGTCGCGATCCACCGATAAAATGCCAGCACCACATATGATGCAGATCAAGGACACCATCGTTGTCTGCGTGGCTTTATTACCTTGGGTGCATGCCAATGCGACAAAGAACACAAGTGAGTAAGGAATGAGAAAGTATCTGGAATTGAAATCAATTGGGCTAAGTATGGACAATAAATTTTGAGCGGCGATGCTCTGCGCTGCCACTGCCCCGGCGAAGTATAGAAGTAACGCTGTCAGAGCGGAAAATGAGGGAGATAGCCATGCAACCCGGTCTCGAGAATGCCTTTGCGTTGTGGTCCATCTGAAGAAGGATGCTAAGAGGATAGCCCAAAACACGATTGCTGCTACGTAGGTAAGTTTGTTGCTCCCTCCGAAGAATATGAATGACGATATCGCTCGAAGCCAATCCGCCGCGCTTGTGTCCATTGGTATTTGAGTGGCTCTTTGCATCAGGAAAATGGCCTGAATGAGGCCGCAAAGTATGACGATTACGTAAGTCCATTTCCTCGATGAAAAATCCCTGAGAATGCTCCATTGCAGGGCCAGTATCGGAATCAAGAACACCGAGAATGGGCCGGTGAGAGACGTGAGAATCAGGAAGAGGATCGTTGAAACTGGGGTGACATCTCGACGCGGGATGCACACATGGAGCGCGAGTGCGATGCCCAGAAAGTACCCGGACATGTTTAGATTAAAGAATGCCTCTCCATAATTCGGCTGGAGGGCGATCATGCAGACCAGAAATACGATCTGCAGCTCATTCAGTCCGGCGTCTTTCGCGCGATTCTTCAGGGTGGCTGCGATAAAGGTGAAACTCATCAGCGAGGCGGCGAAGAAGGCATAAGGAATGGCTGCGAGTGGTAGTGATCTTGCCAGTAGCGCGATGATCCTGTTGTACAGGAATAAATATCCGGCATAGGGTTCCCACAGAGACCTGATCCCAAGTTCATGAGATTGAGGTATGAACACTGTGAGGTCTTCGGTGTACAAACTCTCATTCACATAAGCGCCGATATCGTCGATTCGTATCAATGGGGCAAGCAAGGCCACAAGAAGCAAAAGCGGAAAGAATAGTCGGTAGGTGAAGTAGTTAGTTTCAGTCGCTCTTGCACGCATGGCGACCGCGAGTTCAGATCGATTCAGAAACATGCGCATGTACCGGGCGTTGAGTTGCAGGTTTGCGTTGTTCGCGCGGGCGCATCGGTGACAGGCGTGATGAAGATGCCTTCATCTCAAACGCAAAGTAATAGATGCGGCGCTTCGGCGCGACATGAAATCTAACTGACACGTAGTCGTATGAAAATTCCATCAGAACACTTAGCCAATGATCCCTGCCCATCGGTAAGTCCGGTGGTCAGAGATACCCTGGCCTGCGGTTGTTCGGTTGTTTGCTATTCGTTGGCATTGGTGCGTAGACGAAGAGAACAGAGAATTGACTTAGATTACAAACATGTGGAGAGAGTCCGCTATCGCCGCAGTTCGATGAACTGTCCGGCGATTATTGCCTATTTGATCTAGTAGATCACCGTTCATGTAGATTTCGGCGTGCGAGCGACACGCGATCATCATGGGAATCCAAAGCGAGGGAGATGACTGGCTGAGCGACAGCCGAGAGGACCTTAGTGCTGGGGATCATTTCTTTAGCGGCCGCGAGCGGGGCGCAGCGTTCAGTCGCAAAGAAGAGAGAGTGTTCATGACCCTCGTTCAGACCTGTTGCGCAGTGTGCGGATCAATAGCCGCAGGTCAGCGAAATCGGCGAATGATGCATCGGGGGCGTTCGAGCCAACGCCCAGTTCTACTCCAGTATGCATCTTTTGTAGCGTCACGGCGGCGATAGTTTCTCGAGCTCCACGGATGTCGTTCTCCGGATTGTCGCCAATCATCCATATGCAGTTTCCGCCAGGGCGCATTTTCTGAACGGCGATCTGGAAAGGCGCCGCGTGTGGCTTGTCGAAACCAGCTTCCTCGCTGGTTATGATGTAGTCGAAGAACCGGTCGAGCCCGAAATAGACAACCTTTCTAAACTGAATCTGTGCGGTCAGATCAGTGACGATGGCGGTCGGAATTCCCAGCAGCCGAATGTCGTCCAGCAAGTCCTTCACCCCATCGAACAATACGGCGTTGCTCAAGAAGGTGCGCCAATACGTTTGCTCCAAGTCAAGAGCCAGCAGCACTTGCGAGCCTAGCCCAAGGGCTTCGAGCATGTTCTGTAAGTAGATCAATCGGCTGTGCGATGCAGCCGTGAGCTTCAATCGCGTCTTGACCTGCTGACGTGCGTTCAGGAATGCCCGGTCAAACTGATCCGCGGTAATGGAAAACATCGTGACGACTTTTTCCCGAACTGCCTTTTGCGCCGCCGCATGTGGAGGGCCATACGGATACAGAGTATTGTCCGTGTCGAACAGGAACGCGTCGGGTAGACGGGTGAATCGATCTTCCTTGTAGATTTTCATTATATGAACCGCTTCGTCAGTGCTTGGCTGATGTGAGATAGCGTGATCAGTTGCATCAAGCCGGTCACCCCGTCCTGCCATCGTGGAGAGATGTCGAGGAACTCGAGTGTACGAGGACAGAGAATTTCGGCGGCCAGCGCCAGATCGGCTGATGAAGCCTCGCCCTCGATTGTCATCTGAACTTCGCTACCGTCGTTACTCACGAGGATATCGACGTGCAGACCGCATACGCCAACGAGCACGCGGTTGAGGGCGAGCTCGTTGAATCCCTTACGGGTCGTCATCACGAGCTTCAGCCGTAGCGGGTATCCACGGTCCGCCTCATCGATCATTCTAGGGTGAGTTGGCTGCAGTGAAAGTATCAGGTCGGCGTGCCCTGCCTGAGGCCTCACGAAACGTCGCGCGTCCGGCTCCCGCCCCTCCAACGAGGCGATCACACGCTCAGGGCTGTGCCCACGATGGTGCACGTCTCGCTGAAGCTTGAAGTGTCGCCTCAATCGCTCGTCGATGCCAAGATAGACCTTGAGGTGGCAACATTCTCGGATGATCGGAAGGTAGAGGGCGTGCAATCCACTCGCGATGATGAAGTCGTTGCTCTGAGTTCGTCTCGGTTTGCTCATTCTCCCAGTTTGATGATCGTAGTGCGTCAGATTCACTGCCTTGCCGTCGACGAGCGAGACAAGGTCGTTCGAGAACCGCTCCAGATCGTTGGCCATCGGATTGAGATGTGTCAACACCTGCCACATTGGTTTCTGACGATCCCAGAGATGATAGTCATCGCCAGAGAGTTTGACGACCGAGTGCTGGCCAAACAGTCCGGCAATCGCATCCGCAAAGGTGTCTTTGCCAGCACCGGAGTCGCCGGCGATCCCGATGACGAAAGGCTTACGACTGAGCCGGAAGAATTCATTACCTCCCACGGATTCACGCCAGATCCGCACGGCTACGATCACTCCGGTCGCGACCATCACGGTGTGGAGCAACGAGGCAAAGCGGCTGCCCAACTGTTCGGAGATGTGTAATGCTGCGGCGAAATCGATCGCGAGCCCGTTTGCAAGACGGACTGGTGTCACGAGAAGTGTGCTTAGTACGTAAAGTCCGGAAAAGAGGGCAACCAGGAAGAGCGCGAAACGCCCGCTGATCGTCTGGTATAGCGTCAGAAATGGAATGCACCACAGAAACCAGCCGGGTGCCGCGGGCGTCATTAGCACGATCAGCAGGAAGGCCATCCCCATGGCGACCTGGAAGATGCCGAAATTGAGCCGCCTGATGCGCCACGTGACATATAAGAGCAGGATGTAGATCAACGGTACCCAGTAGATGGAAAACCCTCCCCCGAAATCGAGCGCGAGGTAATACACCTTCTCGATCTCCGGGCTGCTGAATACCATCTGGCGTCCACCGTCGGAGAACAGAAACGGCAATCCTACCAGCAGGCCGCAATTGGCAAAGCCAACCAGGAAGTTCCGGGCGAGCTCTCTCAGGGATCGCTTCCGGTAAAGATATATTGCGAAGAATGGCACGGCGATTACCATGCTTAGCTTTGCTGAGATTGCTGCCGCGAGTAGCGCTCCGGCCAGCCTGAGGTTGACTCGGCGAACGAACAGGATTGACAGGATCAAAAAAAGGGCGGGAATCAGGTCGTTGAAGCCAAGTACGTAACTGGCGAGGATGACGATGGGAGACAGCCAGTATACTGCGAGCAGCAGTTGCTTTCGTCCTGGAGCGATGCGATTCAGTGCCACCAGCAACGCGATATCGGCGGCTACGATGGTGACAGAATAGGCGTATTGCACAGGCCAGCCGACGACCTGCGCGAGGAGCGTCGCCGGCAGGAATAACAGCCACATTGCATAACCGTATGGGAACGAGCCAGCATTCCCCCCCGTAGCGAGCCATGCAGACCAAGGGTCGACAAGCAGTGAGTGGCCGCTGAAATCAAGAAACGGGGCGTAACTGTCAGCGATGAGGGTTGGCGACGTTCCAAAGATCAACGCCGCCCGAAGAACCAGGCCCGCGATGAACAACGGATGCAAGCCTATGCTCTTCATGCGCTTTCAAGCCACACATTCCCAGAGATCCGGACGCTTGGTACAAACTGCATCAGCGCTGATTCCCCTGTCCTTGAGGAGTGAGGCGAGTTGGGGAATTTCCGTCTCGGCCGGTCGTCCATGCAGCTCGGGCGAGGCGAGACACAGTTTGAATCCCGCGCTTTGGAGTTCACTCGCCGCGTCCTGCGTCAGAGGAAACTGCGTGAAGCAGTCGACCCAGACCCAATCGACCTTACCCGCCAGCGTCAAGGCGCTCTCGACGAGTTCGAATTCAGAGACGCGGGCCGCACAGCGGTGCTCGCCGGCGCGGAATGTCTTCACCAAGAAGTTGAAGGATTGATCGAGAAAAAAGAAGTCTGCGATCCCTCTGGCGGCAGCGAGCGAGATCAGGCGTCTTTCGAGTCCCTCTTCCTTGACGTTCAGTATTAGCGTCGCATGGCGATAGCAGTCGATCCATTCCTCGAAAGATTCGCCTGCAACAAAGGGATCATGATGAATGATCAGTCGCTGACCTTCGCTTCTGATATCAACTTCCACTCCGTACCGGGGCTGGGTTGCTTGCAACTCCGCAATCGTGTTGCGACGATGAGCAATCAGCATCATGTTTCGATTCTCCTTTTCAGTTCTAGGCTGAAGTTTACGGTCCTTCGAATGAACTTTCTCTTCGCAGCCCAGTTCACGTTCCAATGCGATCCACCATATGCCCTTGGACCGAAGCGAACTGGGAAGCGATGTACGGCGAGTCCGCGACGCAGAGCGTGATAGTAGGCATACAGGTCGAGCGAAAAGTCGTGTGGCGCGGTGCCCCATCCATCAATGAATGCTCGGGAGAACATCGTCGGCTGAGCGTTGATATCCCACAAAGGTCGGGCGAGGAGCATGGTCTCGAACACGCTCATGCCGACAGTGAACGCGACATCCGCCAAGGGCCTGCCGTAACGGCGACCCTTCACGAAAATGTTCTCGCCGTGCGCCGCGAACAGTTGCAGACCGCAGAGTGCATCTTGTGGGTCGGTCTGCATGTCCGCATGAGTCCATCCGAGAATGCTGCCGCTCGCTGTCGCGAGCCCCGAGAGGATCCCGAAGCCGTAGCCTTGATTTTTTTCCACTCGAACGCTGCGACAACCTGGATAGTATGCCAGTCGGTCTCGCAGCACGACTGGACTGTCATCCGTCGATCCATTGTCGACGAGTACGACCTCAATGCCCGGCTCGCGAGCCAGCTCCTTACAGCGCTCGAGCAACAACGGAAGATTCGCCGCCTCGTTGTAGCAAGGGATGACTAGCGAGAACTTCATGGTGACTCCGACGCGTCAGCATGCCTGAACACGAACAGTTTCAATCCAAGGAAGTTCAATGAGGCGGAAACGCTAGTCGCGGCCAGAAACGCCACGTGAACTGCCGCACGGTCATCGACCAAAAGCTTTAGAACGATCGCGTTGACAATCACGTTCACTCCCAACGTGATCAAATAGAGGAACCCAAAGCGCCAGGGACTTCCCGAACGGGTGACATTATGACCGAACGTCAAGAAGCGATTCGCGAAATAGGCGAATACGGTACCCATGAGAAAGCTTCCGCTCTTGGCGACATCGGTGCTGACTGCTGCACTGAAAATCAAACAGTGGTAGCTCGCGAAGTCGATTGCGACAGCGAGAACGCCGACGATCAAGAAGACGGCGAGCTCGCGCTCGATCACTGTGGCTCACCTGGTGGAGCGGGATACGTCTTCTGGTACTTGAGCATTAGCTCTGAGGCTTGGGACTTCTCGACCCGCTCATCCAGCTCTAGCCGGTAGGGATGCCCCGACCATTTGTGAAAGCAGGACTGCCAGTACTCGAAAGTGCGAAGATCATCAGGCGTTCCCCAGCACAAGTAGCTGTCAACCTCGAACAGGCGGCAGTTCAGACCCATGTCGATCGCATCGTTGATGCACGCGTCTATGTAGAACTCCCCGTTGGTTGTCCCGTTGCGTTCGACCATGCGGCGAACGGTGCGGCGGAAGTCGTTGGAGCGACGGAAGGTGAAGGTTCCCAGGACGACCGGATCCGACTCGGGGTTGTCGAGAGGCGCCTTCACCGATACGGACCGAATCACATCGCCGCATGAGCTGATCCAACTATGCATAGCTGGATGGCGAATGGCGTTGGCATAACCTCGGATGCCCCAGACGATAACATCCGTATCTGCTCTGCTGATCAGTTTTCGATAAGCGGCAAGGTCGTACAGTGCACCGCTGTCGCAACTGCCTATCGTAATCGGCTCCGTAGTCGCACCAAATTTCTTCTCCAAGGCATCCAGCGCGATGATCGCGGTGCATGCCTGTCCTTCGGTGACGCGATCGACGGTCGTGATCACCGAGTGCCGATAGCGGCGGCTAAGCTCGGTGTTAGCGGCCTCGTAACCTGGCATGTTTTTTCTCAGCGCGAAGGCGCGCCGTCGAGCGGGCGGTAGATCATGAGAGGCCTGCGCAACCATGGGTTTGCCGGAGACGGGAATCAGCGGCTTCGGCAACGAATAACCCTCATTAATAAAGCGCTGCCCCAGTCCGGCCATCGGTACGATGACCGACCCGTCTGCCTCCGACGACCCGATTGGCTTCGAGATCAGTCCCCTGAAAGCTCGAGACCAGTAGTTGTACTCGGCCACGTCTTCAGGGGTACCCCACTGCATGAAATGCTGAAGTGGATAGACGGCCACCTGGCGCTTCTGAGCTAGCAGTGGCTTGTAGGCCAGGCTGACGAAGAATTCCCCGTCATAGCTCAGGCCCTGGTCGATCGACGCGCGAAGCGCGTCGCTCATGATCTGTGCCGTAGCGAAGTGGTAGGTGCCGCTGGATGCAAACTCCTGCATACGATTATTCGTGTAGGGCTGCTTCTCCTGAATATCGACAACCCAACCTTGGGCCTCGCGCATGTAGCAGTAGTTAGTCGTACCGAGGGAATGGGGGTGAAACCCCTTGTACGCGGGTATGGCCCCAGCGCACCCTGTATCTCGGACAAACGTCTTGAAATGCTGCCAGTCCCAGTAGCAGGTAAAGTCACAGTAATTCACGACCACGGGTTGCTGAGGATCAAGCAGATGCGTGACCTGGAGCACCGCGTGGCTGGGGCCTAGCCTATGTGGGGCAATCCCGATGATTCGTCCCGATGGACAGATCTCACGAAGGATTTCCCTCATGCGATAGGAGGGTTCGTCCAAGTGCGATTGAGAACACACAAAGACTAAATCGGCCTCGCCGGGAAACATGTCGATGACGTGCGCAATGAGCGGCTTACCCTCGATTGGGATCAAAGGCTTCGGCACGTTGTAGCCGGCCCTCCTGAAGCGCTCACCGAACCCAGACATGGGAATTACAATCTGCACTGAAAACCTAGATGTTTGTTAGCAGCCTGAACGGACGAAGAATGAAGAAGGGGTACAAACACGGTTGCGCCCTGAAGCTCGATGGAAAGAATACTCCCGAGAGAAATCGACCGTTCATGCAACTTCGAGACTTCGAGGCCGCATTGGGTGATTCCCTGTCGTTCATGCAAACGCGAATGCGACGACTGTCTATCGACTATTGAATTCCAGGGCTCGACCGCACTTGAGTAGCGCTCGTCTGCTTCAAACGCTGTTCCCAAAGGAGCGAGTTAACTTCTACTAAGTCGTTTCGTATCGACGAGGTTCGCAGTTGGGCGGTAGCCAGCGACGGTGCAGCCAAGTTCGTCGGCTCGCACTTTTCGGAGGCGGTGGCAATGTGTCGACAAAGGCAGGGTCAGACGGATCTCGAGTGAACGTTCCGTAACGCTGTGCGAGGACACCCTGCGATGTTCCGTGAGCCTGACTGCGTATTCCGCCGATGTCGGCCGGTGATTCCGGCGCAATGCCGGCCATCGATTCCGGCGCATGCCGGCCGGGCCGCCAGGGTGGCGTGACTGTGGTGGATGTGAAGCCTGGGGTCAACTAGC
>Ga0182742_1001786_pt1 | contig 26099 bp, 23 predicted proteins | sample eDN5th37CBELigMG_FD_128880 | JGI IMG/M metagenome (GOLD analysis project Ga0182742, IMG submission 128880) | Enriched Miracle-Growth compost microbial communities from Emeryville, California, USA - eDNA 5th pass 37_C BE-Lig MG (version 2)... ...
ATTTTATGGAAAAAATAAGACAAATCTCTAGTGAGCTTAGAGATTGGATTATTCATACCTTAAATAACGGTGTCAGTCCTGTGGCCATTGCTGATGCAATGATAAAAAAAGGATTCGATCCCAAATTTGCTTATGAATCACTTTTTAAAATTGTTGGAAATGAATACATTAAAACAAGCGAAACGACGCAAAATCAGTACACATATGAAATACCCGAAATAGGAAAAAAAGGAAACTTCATTTATACAAGTGATCAAGAAATAAAAGTCCTCTCAAGAGTAGACAAGCCCTTCATTCTTCATTTAGATCATGTCCTTAGTGATGATGAATGTGATGAATTGATCCAGCTCTCCAAGAATCGGCTACAGCCATCACGGATCGTTGACCCTACTACTGGTGAAGAAAAGGTCACACCAGGTAGAACGAGCAAAGGAATGTATTTTACTCTAAAAGAAAATCAACTCATTACAAAAATCGAAAATAGAATATCTGAATTAACCAACACGCCGGTTGAAAACGGGGAAGGTCTTCAGGTTTTAAACTATGATATCGGGGAAGAGTATAAACAACATTTTGATTATTTCCCAACTAACAAAGTTGACCCAACTAAAGGTGGACAACGCGTGGGGACGATGCTGATTTATTTAAATGAAGTAATCGCAGGGGGCGAGACCGTCTTTCCTAAAGCGGGGGTCTCAATTGTTCCGAAAAAAGGCTCGGCCGTTTACTTTCATTACGGCAATAGCGAAAATCAAGTTGACCGGATGTCCGTCCATAGCAGCGTACCTGTCAAAAAAGGGGAAAAATGGGTTGCTACGAAATGGATTAGGCAAGGAAGAATTTATTAACAACCTAAATGGTCCATTATGAATTCTTCGCAACAACGAAGCACAATACAATGCCCAGCTCTGAACAGCAAACAATAAAATAGAAAGAATTTTATAAAATTTATCTCGTTATTTCAGTTCAGATAATGTACACAGTGTTTTAAAATTGTTAATATTGTTATATGAGGAAAATATAGAGAATGACAACTGGAAGGTGTGTTAAACATATGTCGAATCAAACAAATGAAACCCTATTTAAAGAAGTAATGGGAAATTACCCTACAGGTGTCACCGTTGTGACAACAGTTGATGAGAATGGAACTCCACTCGGTCTTACGGTTAATTCATTTGCTTCTGTATCCATTGATCCATTGTTAATTCTTTGGTCAATCGATAAGCGTGTCTCTTCACATGATGTCTTTAAAAATACCGATAAATTCGCTGTTCACGTGTTAGCAGGAGATCAAAGTGATATTTGCGGTTTATTTGCTACAAAAGGAACCGATCGCTTTAGCAATAGTGATTGGAAGCTATCTGACCAAAATCTTCCGGTAATTAGTGGGGCCGCTGGAGTCCTACAATGTAAAACTTTCAAAACGATTGATGCCGGGGACCATACGATTCTAATTGGCGAAGTCATTGAAATTCAAAGCGAACAAAAAGAACCTCTTCTATATCATAAGCGTAAATTCGGTCCAATTCCTGACGAGTTTTATAAATAAGATTACCCACTAACCGTTCCTAGCATTTGCCTTGGAACGGTTTTTTATGTTTTTCAATTCTAGATTAAATAGAAGTCAAACTTCCATGTAATAACCAGTTAACATTAGCATTTTTCCACAATGCATAGGGAATTTTAACAAGGAAAAGACATTTGTATTAGGCTAAAGCCTAAGAAAAAGTCTAATGCCTGATGATAAAATAGAGGTGAAATGATGGAAAAGACTGACAACATCCGTGATTTAATTACCGTTGAAGATGAGTCTGGCAATGAAATCTCTTATGAGGTCGAAGCATTATTTGATATGCGTGGAGAAACATATGCGTTATTAAGGTCAGAAGACGATACCATCCTGATGCAAGTAGAAGAAGATGAACACGGCCAGCATTTAATTGGTTTGTCAAATAAAGCAGAAAAAGATAATATTCTTGATGCTTATCAAATAGCCGTAGATGCTGCACCTGCTGAGGAATTTGGGGGTGACATCCGATGAAAAAAGAACATCGCAAAAACCAAAATGATGAACCAACTGTTGCCCCTGGGATGGATGATTCCGAAGAATTAAACGAAGAGGCCAGCAACCAAGATTTAGTGAACGGTGATTATACGGAAGTAACCGTTCTTTCAAATGATGAAGTAGACCCTAGTTAATCAGAAAGGGGAAATTGTATGAGTGATTGGAATGAACAAGGTGCACCGAATAATAATCTAAATTCTGAAACCATTCAAACATCTAAGGTACTAGGAAAAAAAGGACAGGGTGCGAAGGATCATGAATTCTCCGAGGAACTGTCAGCTGGTGGCGAACGAGATGATGCACTTAGAAAACAATTAAAGCGCCGCCAACCAAGTATGTAAAATTCTTTGATAAGAGCAGCTAAAGCAGGCTGCTCCTTTTTCTGTTTTTCATTACCAAATGAATATTTCTTATCATTAGACTATTGCGAAAACAACCCCAAATCCCTATAATCACTATATACATAAAAGGGGACTGAGAGATGATTAGACGATTTTTTAGTTATTATAAGCCGCATCGGCGGTTGTTCATCATTGATTTTAGTTGTGCGATTATTGTTGCTTTACTAGAATTGGCGTTTCCACTTGCTGTCCAATGGTTCATTGATACGCTTTTACCAGGACAGAATTGGAATGCGATTGTCACAGTTAGTATTGGGCTGCTAGTGCTATATGCATTTAGTACGTTTCTTCAGTATATCGTCAACTATTGGGGGCATATGCTCGGGATTAATATTGAAACAGATATGAGGCATCAGCTGTTTCAACATGTGCAACGACAGTCCTTTCGCTTCTTTGATAACACGAAAACAGGGCATATTATGAGTCGCATTACCAATGATTTATTCGATTTAGGAGAGCTTGCCCACCATGGTCCTGAGGATTTATTCATTGCCATCATGACCTTTGTTGGAGCGTTTTGGATCATGTTTACGATCAATGTCAAGCTCGCTTTGGTCGCTTTGATCATTGTGCCATTTTTAATTTGGTTGATTGCCTACTCGAATTTTAAAATGAATACAGCCTGGAAATCGATGTACACAGAAATCGCCGATGTCAATGCAAGAGTTGAAGATAGCATTTCAGGCGCGCGTGTTGTTCAATCTTTTACAAACGAAGAATTTGAGATTAAGAGATTTGCAGTAAATAACCAAAAGTTCCGTTTAGCGAAATTAGGAGCGTAAAAAGTGATGTCTTATACATCATCAGGAATGTTTATGCTTACGCGCTTGTTTGTGCTGGCTGTACTTGTATATGGAGCATGGCTAAGTTTTAGAGGTCAGCTTAGCTATGGGGAATTGGTTGGGTTTGTTTTATATGTCAATGTCCTTTTCAAGCCGATTGATAAAATCAGTGCCATTCTTGAGCTGTATCCGAAAGGAATGGCTGGGTTTAAACGATTTACAGAGCTGATGGATCAGCATCCAGATGTGGTGGATGAACAAGATGCGATTGATATTACTGGCTTGAAAGGAGATATTCGCTTTCAAAAGGTCCATTTTAGCTATGATAAAAATAAATCTGTCTTAAAAAACATTGATTTAAGTATTCATCATGGAGAAACAGTTGCGTTTGTCGGACCATCTGGTGCCGGAAAAACGACGATTTGCTCATTGATTCCTCGATTCTATGATGTTACGGATGGAGTCATTACAATTGACGGCATCGATATTCGCCATATGACGAAAAAATCACTTCGCTCGCAAATTGGAATTGTTCAACAAGATGTTTTCTTGTTTACAGGAACATTAAGAGAAAATATTGCCTATGGTGCGCTTGATGCAACTCAAGAGGAAATTGCCAAGGCCGTTAAGCTTGCGCATTTAGAAGAGTTCATCCAATCTCTCCCTGATGGTTATGAAACGCAAATTGGTGAAAGAGGTTTGAAACTATCAGGTGGCCAGAAACAAAGACTTGCGATTGCGAGAATGTTTCTGAAAAACCCACCCATTTTAATTTTAGACGAAGCAACTTCTGCACTAGATACAGAAACAGAACTGATTATCCAAAAGGCTTTAACTGAGCTTTCTAAAAACAGAACAACCTTAATCATTGCTCACCGATTGGCAACGATTCGAAACGCCGATAAAATCGTGGTAGTAACCGAAGACGGAATTGCCGAAGAGGGAAAACATGATGAATTAATTACAAAGGGCGGAATCTTTGCAAACCTTCATAAAGTTCAGTTTCAAAAAGCTTAATATTAAAGGAACCTGCAGAGAAACGATCTTTTTCTGCAGGTTCTTTGTTCTGGATAAAATAATAGGATGGCTCGAATTTTGTAAAACGATGTTCCTCACACTGAATTTTTTACACTATATTCAAAAATTGTGTAGAATAATATTGTGCATACGGTATAATAGTCAATAAATTAAAAAAATTCCATAGGGGGAAATGCAAAGTGAAAAAATCACTATCATGGCTGCTAGTTGCAATCGTTACACTTGTGCTAGCATTAGCTGGTTGTGGAAACCAGGATGAAGCCAATGAATCAACAGACAAAAAAGGAACAAATGAAAAAGAAACAGCTGAAAAAGTGTCGATTGATGTAGGAATGCTTAAATTGACAAGTACCGCTCCATTATTTATTGCGATGGAAAAAGGTTTCTTTGAAGAAGAAAATCTTGAAGTGAATGCCAAATGGTTTGAAGCTGCTCAACCAATCACGGTTGCAACAGCGGGTGGAAGTGTTGATGTTGGCGCAACTGGGATTACCGCTAGCTTATATAATATGGTTGCAGGTGGACAAAAGTTATGGATTGTTGCCGATAAAGGAAGAGAACAAGAAGGATTCTCCTCTTCGGCTTTATTAGTACCAAATGATTCAGAGGCAACAGAACCTGCAGATTTAAAAGGCAAGCGCATCGGGATTACACAAACAGGATCAACCTTCCATTATATGGCTGGTAGAATTTTAGAAAATCACGGTCTAACTTTAGAAGATGTACAATTGGTTCCACTTAATAGCATTAAAGGATTAATGGAAGCTTTAAACAGCAAACAGGTGGATGCCGTTATTTTAAATGAGCCAAATATCTCAACCGTCGAAAAAGAAGGATATGGCAAAGTCATTACCCAAGTTGGCGAAGAAATGGATTATCAAACGTCTGGAATCTTCTTCTCTCCTAAATTTGCAGAAGATAAGGATACAGCAGTTCGCTTCTTAAAAGCTTATGTTAAAGCATCAAACTATTATTATGATGCAGTCTTAACACAAGAAGGCGGGGAACTTGTTCCTGGTGAAAATTATGATGAAGTGATTGAGATTATTGCCAAATATACGGATCAAGAGCCTGAATTGATTAAATTGGGACTTCCATATATGGACCGTGATGGAAAGTTATTAGAAGAAGATATTCAAACTCAAATTGACTGGTATGCAAAAGAAAAACTCATTGATAGTGCGATTGACGTAAAGGAAATCGTCAACACAGAATTACTTGAGGAAGCATTGAATAACTAGGGAAGTGACAGCATGAAAATCGTAATTGAAAATGTCGAGAAAAGATTTACAGATAGTAAAAAAAATGAAGTACTCGCACTCGAAGATATTAACTTTACCATCAATGAGCAAGAGTTTGTTGTGTTAGTAGGGCCTAGTGGTTGTGGAAAATCAACGCTTCTAAATATTGTCGGGGGATTATTATCGCCATCAAAAGGACAAGTCTATTTTGAAGGTACTGAGGAAGATAAGGAGCCTACTTTAGGAATTGTCTTTCAGGAAATTGCCTTATTTCCATGGCGAAGTGTGTTTGAAAACGTCACGTTCGGGCTTGAAGAACGAGGCGCTAGTAAGAATGAGCGTGCAGAAAAAGGAAAACATTATATTGATATGGTTGGATTAACCGGCTTTGAAAATGCCTATCCTAAACAGCTATCTGGAGGAATGAAACAACGCGCGGGCATCGCGCGGGCCCTCGCGGTTGAACCTGATTTATTGTTGATGGATGAACCTTTTTCGGCATTAGATGCTCAAACCCGTACGATTATGCAGGAAGAACTCTTAACCATCTGGAATCGGACAAAGTTAAGTACGCTTTATGTTACGCATAACATACAAGAAGCTGTCTACCTTGCCGATCGTGTGATTGTCTTGTCACGACACCCTGGTCATATTAAAAAAATCATCACGATTGATTTACCAAAAATCGGCCGAGATCAAGATCAATATCGTGCTCAATTTGAAAAATATGCAGATGAGATTTGGCAATTAATTCGACATGATGCAGAAGAAGCGTTGAAGGAGGCGTAAACTGATGACAAATACAACAAAGAAAGTAATAAAAAATCGCGTCGCCTTCCTTGAAAAAAAAATACCTAGTTATGTTTCTGTGTTAGGGATTACAGGAATATTACTCCTTTGGGAGCTTGTCTGTAGACTCAATATAGTGCCTCCGTTGTTTCTACCTGCACCAACCGCGATTATTACCGATGGGTGGGAAATGATTAGTAGTGGTGAATTATTGAAAAATCTACTTGCTAGTTTGTACCGGATCCTTGGGGGATATGCCATCGGTGCTGTTTTGGGCATTGTGGTAGGCTTACTCCTAGGCTTTTCTAAACTGGCTGATGCGATTTTTACGCCAATTGTCTATAGCATTTACCCGATACCGAAAATTGCCTTATTGCCTTTAATTATTTTATGGTTTGGAATCGGCGAAATGCCTAAAGTGGCGATCATTGCTTTAGGAGTATTTTTCCCTGTATTGATTAACACCTTCTCAGGCGTGAAGAGTGTGGATCCTAGCTTGATTAAGGCAGCTGTTACATTTGGCTCGAATCATTTCAATGTGATTCGGAAAGTAATCTTGCCTGGGGCTTTGCCAACGATTTTCGCCGGGCTAAAATTAGCAGCTGGTACAGCATTGCTTTTACTAGTTTCCGCTGAGATGATTGCCGCACAATACGGAATTGGCGCGATGGTGTTACATTACGGAAACCTAATGATTACTACTAAACTAATGGCGGGTGTGTTGATTCTCTCGTTATTAGGTCTCATGTTTAATCGTGGCCTACAATGGTTAGAGCGTAAACTAATCCCGTGGAAATAAAATTCCCAAAAAGACAGTTCCTTTTACAAAAAGGACTGTCTTTTTTGTTTGTTACTCTGCAGCAAAAAAACCTAGTGCATATTTTACTCCTTCATGGATATCATTCGTTTCATATGCCGCTAAATCTTCAAACGAAACCTTCATCTTCACGTCCTCTAGTTCATAGCCGCTATCCAAGTCAATATTTAAAAGCACTTCATAGCCTTCTTCGGTCACACTTGTATCTAGAATATTAAAAGTCCGGATAGGGACCCCAATTTCATAATCCATTGAATCAATGGAATCAGCCATTATTTTACCTCCCATCAAAGCGTGATCATTCAACAAAATAAAGAATCAATTTTAACTCTTTCAATTTAAGTCTGTAGTTTCCCACAGCTATTTAACCATGCCACTTTATGGCATGAGCATTTTCCTTCATTTAGGTTAGAAAGGATATGCACATACTAAACACAAGCGTCCTGGTAAAAGGCCTTTTAGTCGTGAGCATGTCCCGTGATTGCTTAACAACGATATGTTAAACTATGGGAATGTTTAACGAAGCAAGGGAGGCCGTTTGAAGTTGGCACAACATGATTTTACCAATGGTTCAATTGTTAAGCAGTTATTCTTATTTTCGACTCCGATCATGCTTGCTAATTTATTGCAGGTATCTTATCAATTTATCGATAGCCTCTGGGTTGGGAATCTCTTAGGGGCTAATGCTCTAGGAGCAATTACGGTAGCTTCTACTGTCGTGGTCACGGTTCTTTCCTTCATTATCGGAATCAACCATGCAACCTTAACGATCCTTTCGCAACAGCGGGGGAAAGGAAACAATGCTGGCCTTAAGTCGTATTTAAATGCCTTTGTTGTGGTTTTAGCAGTTTTAGCGCTTTTGGCTGGGATCGTCGGCTTCATTTTTTCTGAATCCATCCTACTGATGCTTGATACACCAGTCGAAATGCTCGGAGATGCAAATGCTTATTTGCGAATAAACTTCATCGGGATTTTGTTTCTCCTAGGCTATAATTTTATCAGTTCGGTATTGAGGTCTTTAGGAGACAGCAAATCGCCGTTAACATTTGTCCTGGTCGCCGTGTTATTAAACAGTGTATTGGATCCAATCTTTATTTCAGTATTTGATTGGGGCATTGAAGGGGCGGCATACGCAACGGTCTTGTCGCAAGGGGTTTCTTTTCTAAATGGACTTATTTATACATTAAGACGCAAACTGGTACCTTTTTCTATGCCTAAAATACCAAAACGAGAGGAAGTCTGGCTGATATTAAAATTAGGTATTCCCTCGGGATTACAAATGATGGTCATTCATGCAGGAGTATTGGCTATTATGAGCGTCGTCAATGCATTTGGAGAGGGTGTAGTGGCTGGTTTTGGTGCTTCACAACGGATTGATAGTTTAATCACGCTGCCAGCAATGGCATTGGGCACAGCGGTCAATAGTATGGCCGGTCAAAATATTGGCGCCAACCGATGGGATCGGGTCAGACAACTTGCTTACTATGGAGCCATTTATAATTTAGTGATTATGCTGATTATGGCTTTGATTATTTTTCTTCTAGCTGAGCCTTTAATTGGATTATTTATAGGTCCAGGTGAGGCAGCGGTCTTTGGCACACATTATTTAAAAATCATTGCCTTTTTCTATCCGTTCATTGGCCTAAATTTCATCCTAAATGGAATTGTCAGAGGCTCAGGAGCAATGTATCAAGTATTGGTATTAAACGTACTTTCCTTTTGGGTGCTTCGTTATCCTTTGACTTATATATGTTCATCAATGATTGGTCCTGATGGGATTGCCTATGGGATGGGAATTAGTTTTGTAATTAGTAATCTGTTTTCCTTTGGCTATTTTAAATTTGGTAAATGGAAAGAACGGAAGCTGTTTGCTAAAAGATAATGCTGTTATTAGTAATACCTGGAGTTATAAGAGGGTGTCGATTTTCACTACAGAAACCATACTTTCTGTATACGTTGCGGGAAAACTACTCGCCGCCGCTGTTCCGCTTGTAGGTCCCCCAGCTCCGTTACTTCCAAAGGTTGAATACTTCATTTGCGTGAAACTTAAAATTGACGGGGAGATTTTGACTATTCCACTTGAGTGATTTTTATACGAATAGTCAGAAAGTCTCCCTTATCCCCAAAACGTGCTTCAATCTGTATCTACCACAGATCTTTTCCTTTCAATCCCCGATTGCTAAGATTGATTGATTCTCATCTTATTCCTTTGGAAGCAACGATCATGAATAATTGGCTTTCTGTTAAAGATTATCTGTATTAATTCTAGGAATTAATGGTTCAAGAGCACTTGCTGTCCTCGCATTTTCATTATGGCGATCGTTGTTGCTTCTATCTAATTTATTGTTTTCCTCTACTTGTTTGGAAGTTATCTTTTTGTCAGCCACCTTCTCACCTCCTACGTTTACTATGTCCAACTTTTACCTTGAAAATAAAATGGTTAAAGGAATTAATAGATGTTCACAACCTAAACTTTTTACATTTCTTCAGGGTTAATACGGTGTGTTAAAGGTACGTATGAAAAAACAATGTACTTTCCCACCAGCCTTTAAAGTAAATACGCTGCTTCTACAGTCCCGAAACTATCATCCCTCTATAATCTACTGAAATGGTATAATTTTATAAAAACAGAGATTTAAGGGGGATGGTCGTCATGACGATACACGATAAAGTGAGTACTGGGATGACTGGATTCGACCGGGCCATTGACATGCTTCGCCTTGGTGATAATGTGGTTTGGCAGGTCGATTCTGTCCAAGATTACCTTAAAGTGGTGACGCCTTTTGTGGAACAAGCAAAGCGCGACAAACGCAAACTTGTGTACATCCGCTTTGGAAACCACGAACCGATTCTAAATGATGATTCTGAACTAAAAGTTTATAAAGTGGATGCGACTAAGGGCTTCGAAAGCTTTGCCTCGGAGGTTCATCACATCATTGAACAAGAAGGCAAGAAAACCTTTTACGTGTTTGATTGTTTAACAGACTTGTTAGAATCTTGGTACTCAGATTTAATGATTGGGAATTTTTTTAAGGTCTCATGTCCGTTCTTATATGAACTTGATACGATTGCTTATTTCGCGCTCATTCGCAATGCTCATACATATAGTACGATTGCCGGGATTCGTGAAACAACACAATTGTTGCTAGATTTATATGAAGTAAACAAAAAAATGTATATCCATCCGTTAAAGGCATCAGAACGCTATTCGCCAACGATGTTTTTCCCGCACCTCATTAAAGGCCCTGAAGCGATTTGTATTAGTGCTAGTTCCGAAATAGCTGAGCTGTTCTCAAGCATTAACCGCGGGGAGGAACGTCTGGATTACTGGAATGTGGTTTTTGCCAATGCCAGAAAGGCACTCAACCTAGACCTTGAGCAGCAGAATCAAACGAAAATGCTATTAATCTCTTTGCTAATTGGCAATGAATCAAGAATGTCGGAGTTATGTTATCAATATTTTACCTTGAATGATATTTTAACTATCGCTTCTAGGGAAATTGGCACAGGTTATATTGGCGGAAAAAGCGTTGGGATGTTATTGGCACGAAAAATACTAGAAGTGGACGAATCAAACAGGTTCCAACCATATTTAGAACCTCATGACTCGTTTTACCTAGGGTCAGATGTATTTTATACCTATATTGTCCAAAACGGTTGGTGGAAGCTGCGAGTCAAACAGAAAACAGCGGAAGGTTATTATCAATTTGCACCAGAGTTAAAAGAAAAACTCTTACATGGAAAGTTTCCTGAAAAAATCAAAGAACAGTTTGTACAGGTTCTCGAGTATTTCGGGCAATCCCCGATCATCGTTCGTTCTAGTTCATTGTTAGAAGATAATTTCGGGAATGCCTTTGCTGGGAAATATGAAAGTGTATTCTGCGCAAACCAAGGAACACCCGAGGAACGGTACGAAGCCTTCGTACAGGCAATTCGAACCGTCTATGCAAGTACAATGAATGAAGATGCCTTAACCTACCGGATGAACAGAGGTCTTTTTGAAGAAGATGAGCAAATGGCCATTTTGATTCAGCGTGTTTCTGGTGATCATTATGGAAAATCTTTCTTCCCGCATATCGCAGGGGTCGGGAATTCTTCCAATCTTTATGTGTGGGATAAAAGCATTGACATGGATGCAGGGATGATCCGGCTTGTATTTGGTTTAGGAACACGTGCGGTTGACAGAACCGTTAAGGATTATGCGAAAATCATCTCTTTAGATGCGCCTTTACGGAGACCATTAATGGCAATAGAAGATGAAAAGAAATTTTCCCAATCCTATATAGATGTGCTTTCACTTTCGAATAATAAGCATTTGACGAAAAGAGCGGATGAGATCCTATCAAATGATTTAGGGGTTGATAAACATCTTTTTGCAAAAGTAGACAATCCCACGTTAACCCGAATGAAAGAGCTAGGATTCAACCATTTACATGTTCCTTATATACTAGATTTTCAACGTTTACTTAAAGAAACAGCGTTCGCAAGTCTAATGAAAGACATGCTGGCGCAGTTATCTTCTGTCTACGAATATCCTGTCGACATTGAGTTTACGGGGAATTTTAAGGACAAACACTCTTTTAAAATCAATCTCCTCCAATGTCGCCCCTTGCAAACAAGGGGATTAGGAAAGCCTGTTCAAATGCCACAAAAAATGGATAAGGATGATTGCTTATTTTCTCAAACAGGAAATTTTATGGGTGGCAATGTTCGCTTACCAATTGATTATGTTATCTATGTTAACCCAGATGCTTATATCGAACAAAGTGAACAAGGTAAGTATGCAGTAGCTAGGGCGATTGGAAAAATGAATGTTAGGTTAAAAGGCAAAAACGTGATGTTAATTGGTCCTGGAAGATGGGGAACAACGACCCCTTCCTTAGGAGTACCTGTCCACTTTACAGAGCTAGCCCATATGTCCGTAATATGTGAAGTATCATCCAATGACGGAGGGCTAATGCCAGAGCTGTCATATGGTAGTCATTTTTTTCAGGACTTAGTAGAGACAGGGATCTTTTATGCCGCCATTTATGATGGTCAAAAAGATGTAGTCTATCATCCTGAAAAAATACTGCAGAAGGAGAATCTTTTGTCGTCTATATTGCCTGAACATGCAAAATTGGCTTCTACCATCCATATTGCCAAAACACCAAGTATGGAGATTTTTTCAGACATCCTCACCCAGAAGCTGTTATGTAAATAATTCGTTTAGGAAAGGAAAGATACCATCGTTTGAGGTATCTTTTTTGTGGATTAACAGTATACATGGTATTTTTTAAAAGTCCTGGAAATCATACATATTATTGGGTGCCGAGGTAAAGATAATCAAAGGTATTCATTAATTAAGAATAGAAAGGAGTATAACGATGAACAATAAGTGGTTTTTGGTGTTAGTAAGTCTTATGTTGTCAGCGTTAATGGTAGCAGGCTGTGGAGCGAACGACGAACCTTCGCCACCAGTAGATGAAAATCAGGATCAAGAACAAGCACCGATCGAGGATGATCCACTACAAGATGCGGAAGATAGTAGAGATGATATTGGCGATAATAATCCCAATGAAAATCCCAATGAAATTAAAAATGAGAATGACATGGAAAATCCTGTAGAGGAGACCAAAGATAATATGGAAAGCGACGAGGAAAGTGTAGAAGAACATCATGAAGATCATGGAAACACCGGAAATGATGAAAAAGATCCTAATACTGCGCAATAATAAAGAGCAACCCATAAACTTACACAAATTTTAAAAGTCCCAGTGATCATGGGACTTTTTTTAGTAAATACCTTCTCACAATTTGTTGGTTATGCAGTTTTAGGATGATGACCTTTTTGTTGCAGAAAGGAGCTTATAAACATTTCTTTGTAAAATTCAGGCTGTATTTTCACAAAACAGCCTCTAGTTAAAACTTATTATCAATGAGGGGATTTTCATGATTATAGGCAGTCATGTTAGTATACGTGATGGGTATTTAGCAGCAGCAAAACGTGCGGTCGCAAACCACGCTACCGCTTTTCAATATTTTCCTAAAAATCCGCGAAGCTTATCTGTAAAAGAATTCGATCTTGAGGATGCACAAAGCTGTAAAGCTTATTCCTTACAACATCAGCTTCACTCTGTGGCACATACTCCATATTCAACGAACCTAACACCAGACGAAGATAAAAAAGAGCTTACAATCCAATCGATATTAAACGATCTAGACATTGCCAATGCATGTGGCTCAATCGGAGTCGTCGTCCATTTTGGCAATCAAATTAGTGAAAGTAACCCCCTGGCTAGCTATCATTTGATGTTAGAGATGTTGAATAACGTTCTTGGGAGCTGGGACGGTGAATGCAAAATTTTGTTAGAAAATAATGCGGGAACAAAAGGTGGCTTAGGAACAACGTTCGAAGAATTGGTTCAAGTTCGGAACCTATGTGAGTTTCCTGAGAAACTCGGTTTTTGCTTTGATACCTGTCACGCGTATGCAAGTGGGCTTTGGACAGGTGAAAATACGAAAGAAATGCTCAGCAAGGGAGAAGAGTTAGGCTATTGGGAGCATGTAAAGGTCATCCATCTAAATAACTCAAAATACCCAACAGGTTCTAAAAAAGACCGGCATGCCAACATATTAAAAAATGGTTATATAGAGGAACAACAGTTAAAATCGTTTGTTTTATCTACAGAGGTGCGAAAGATTCCTCTTGTGTTAGAAACGCCTGATGATGAGGGAATGACCCATAAAGAAGAGATCCAACAGCTGTTAAATCAGTGGGGTTAATTCACCTGTACATGAATCGTTAATAACTGTGATGCTATAATGGAATGAAGGATGATAAAATATGAATTGATTTCATTCCAGGGGTGAGGAGATCCATATGGGGAGAAAATTACACGATTTAGAACGGTATCCATTACTAAATGAGATGAAAAAGAAAAAACCTGTTGTTTGGGAGAATCCAGATTACCAGCCTTCTGTCATGTTCCCAATCAAAGGTCTAGGTCCAGAAATCATCACCGATGCAAAATCCCGTTTGCAACGCTTTGAACCTGTTCTTAAAAGGTTATTTCCTGAGATGGAAAACGGCATTGAATCGCCAACAAGTGAACTTCCATGTATGAAAAAAGAACTTGAAGCCAAATATCACTCTAAGATAGATGGCAGATTATTTTTAAAAAGAGATGACGTCCTCCCTATAGCTGGTTCCATTAAAGCGCGTGGTGGCTTTCATGAAGTGTTAGCTTACACTGAAACTCTAGCCATCCACAAGGGTCTCATAACAACGATTAATGATGATTATCAGATTCTATTAACTGAAAATGCACGAAAAGTCTTCAGTCAATACACGATTGCGGTGGGTTCAACAGGTAATCTGGGATTAAGTATCGGAATGATTGGCTCAGCACTTGGATTTCGAGTTGTCGTACATATGTCCGTTGATGCGAAGGAATGGAAGAAAGAGTTATTGCGCCAACATGGGGTAAAGGTTGTGGAACATCCTTCTGATTATTCTCAGGCAGTGGAGCAGGCAAGAAACGAAAGCGACCAAGACGCCCATTCTTATTTTGTCGATGATGAACAATCTCCGTTGCTATTTGCCGGTTACGCAGCTGCTGCATTTGAAGTAAAACACCAATTAGAAAACCTAGGTGTTGAAGTATCGGCCAACCATCCGTTAAATGTTTATTTACCTTGTGGGGTGGGCGGTGGCCCAGGTGGTGTTGCTTTTGGATTGAAACATGTGTTTGGCGAACATGTTCATTGCTTTTTCGCCGAGCCTACGCATTCGCCTTGCATGCTTCTAGGGCTCATGACAAAGCTACATCATCAAATTTCTGTTGGGGATATCGGATTGGATAATAAGACTGAAGCAGATGGTTTGGCGGTAGGTCGGGCATCTTCATTTGTTGGTGAAATCATGGAAAATATGCTAAGTGGTGTATACACGATTTCCGATGGTGAACTGTTATCATTATTGTTTTTGCTTTATAAATCGGAAGGTCTATTTCTAGAACCATCCGCATTAGCTGGAATGAAGGGCCCAGTTCATCTAAGCAAACTTAACCCTAATGCAAATCACCTTGTATGGGGAACTGGCGGGAACCTTGTCCCTGAGGAGCTGAGAACAGACTTTTTCAAGAGGGGAAAACACTATTATGAACAGAACTTGTAATTTACTTATATAGGATTTCTTGTTTTCGTAGTGCTTTTGTCATGTTTGTAATGTTTTAGAGCATATGTTCTATCGGTTATGCTATAATAAAACGGCAATAGAATAGGTTTCTCAAGGGTGGTCAGCAAAAACCCCTATCGAAAGGGGGTGATGCTGTGACGGTATTTGAGGCGTTGATGTTTGCATTAGCATTTGCAAGCTTGATCGTTACAATTCTGTCTTTTACCAATAAAAAATAATCCACCCTTGAGTTAGACAGCACAAGGTGGATTATTTCATTTCATCTTAACAGCTGATCCCCTTAAGGGGAGCCGTCTATTGCATGGACCGTTCGGTGTTACCAGCACCGGCGGTCTTTTTTTATTTATGCTATAGATGTTTATATTATACCCAACACTACTGGAAGAAAACAAGGTTAACGTATGATTATCCACGTTTCATACGCAAACTGATCCGAAAGAATAGGGAATCTGATGATGACAAATAATAAGGAGGAGTGAAAGGGGGAAAGAAAGATGACTAATAAAGAGCAGAAAACATCAGGTACAGTTGAACAACCTTTCATGTCAACCGCTACTTCTGAAGCGGGTTTTAATAAGAACAAAAAGAATGATGCAAAACATACAGGGAAGCCAAAAATTGGCGAAACCATAATGGGTGATGATGGAATTACAGGTCGAATTAGATAACATTTTTACTGAAGAAATTAAAGGAGCTGAATGCCTTGAAAACAAAAGATAATTTCTTAGAAGGTGCTAAGGTCACAAAAGATAATCAAATTTATGGGACACCTAATAGCAAAAGTAAAAATGGAACAGGAGATTCACCGAATGACAACTTCCGCCAAAAAGGCCGGAACCGTTAACAGCCAAGATTTCTTGGCTGTTTTTTTTAGTTCATTGTTTTGAGCCACTTTTTACCTTATTTTTGATAAGATAAAAAGAACAGAAAAGTATGAGGTGAAATAAGTGGACATTCAACATATCGTCATTGCCAGTCCAATGCATCAGGAAATTAAAAAAATCATTGAAGAAAAAGAAATAGACAAAAATTTTCGATATTTATCAGACGAAGAGCTCACTCAAAGTGATCTTGATTGGGGTGATGCTTTTGTTTCTTTTAGTATGAAAGGCGAGTTTGATTATCAGAACCTAAAATGGGTCCATTCACTTGGTGCCGGAGTCGATCGCTTTTTATATAAGAAAGAATGGCCAAAAGGTGTTACTCTCACAAGGACTGTTTGTTCTTTTGGACAAAGAATTGCCGAGTATTGCCTGAGCTATCTACTAAAGGACCTCCAGGAACATGACCAATTCCATGCCTTCAAACAACAAAAAAAATGGCAGCCTATGACTCCAAGACTTCTGAATGATCAAAAAGTGATGATCTATGGAACAGGAGAAATTGGGCAAACCACGGCTGAAATTCTTTCTAGCTTCGGTGTTGGAGTTTATGGAGTATCGTTGAGTGGCACAGTGAAAGATGGCTTTAAACAAGTGATGACGCTTGATGGTCATTATGAAAAATTGAGCGAGATGGATTACATAATCAATACTTTGCCGTTAACAGAACAAACATTCAAGCTGTTTAATGAAAAAATCTTTAGCCTTTTATCCGCAAGAGGGTTTATCAATGTTGGGCGCGGTGCATCACTAGATGAAGAAGCACTATTGGTTGCCTTTGCTAAAAATCAACTGGTATTTGCTGTCCTTGATGTCTTTGCCGAAGAACCTCTTCCAGTAAATAACCAACTATGGGAACATCCAAACGTCATCATCACTCCACATATTTCGGCCGTAACAACAGCTCGTGAAGGTGTCGACTGTTTTATTGAAACATTACAAAACATTGAGAAAAATAAGATACTGCTCAATAAAGTTGACGTAACAAGAGGGTATTAGTCACCAGAAGATGGTCAACTAGGCCTCATAATCCAGATACAGTCTAGAATAAAATAATAATCTAAAAAAGAGTAACGTACTTTGGTAAGGGGGAGTTGGATGTTTATTAGTGTCATTGTAGGCGTTTTAATTGTAGTGGGCTTACTAGCAGCCGTTATTTCTATGAACAGAAAAAGTCAGTCTAAATTAGTGAAGGAGAACATCCCTAAGAACCTTGGTGCACTTGAACCTGTTCAGTTACAGCCGTTACTTCTACAATTAAATACAGCATTGGATGATGAGTACCTAAGAAAAGTAAAACAGCGATTCCTTCAGGAAAATCCTAAAAAGACGGAGGATGAGTACGAATGGCTGCTGTTCGAGTTAAAGCGGTATTTTGTAGTCGCCAACATTCTAAAAAAAGCACCTATGTTTAGCAAAGATGTGGATGAAATTTGGCATGAGATGATTCTTTTTACGAAGGAATATCATAAATTTTCAGATGAATTTCTAGGAGAAATGCTGCACCATATTCCGAACACAAATCCAGAGCCTGCACCACAAGATCGTGCCTTTTTTGATTGGGTGTTCGCTCAACTGTTTCAAATTACGCAATTTAGTTGGAAAGCTTGGGGTAGTTTCTTTCAGCATCCATTGTCAAATGAGATTTTAAAAGAGTTTAAGGAAAATAGTAAGGAAGAATTAATTAAAAAATATTTTCGTCAAAATGATCAAAACAGCGAGCTAATTGAAATTTTAGTAGAACGACTGAAAAAACAACTCACTGAAGCGGAAAACATTTACGCCAAGGATAAAAAAGGGACCTTTAAAAAACAACGAACGTATGGAGATATGACTTCTTTATCCTTTACCATGGTGTTCTTCTCTTATTTTTATTTTGATGAATACTGGAAGTACGCAAAAACCTATGCCTTTGCGCAGGGTGCAAACAATACTAGCGGATGTTCCACTGCCGTTTTCTGTGGTACAGCCTCTACAAATCGTAACGGAGATGGCGGTAGTGATGGTCACGGAGATGGTGGCGGGGACAGCGGCGGCGGTTCTTCCTGTTCAAGCTGTGGCGGTGGTTGCTCATCTTAGTTGGATGATAGAAAAATTCAATTCCCTACTTCGCTTAAGCAAAACGGAAGGTAATGATTAGTTAGTCAACATAACAGAATCCAGACTCTTGCATTCAACGCTTGGATTTAACCTTTTTGCACTCACAGTCAAAAGGAATTACAATAGGGGGAAAAAGGAGAGGAGTCCATGGCAAATCTCTTGACGGATGAGCCTATTCCTGATAGATTTGATTTTATCGTAAAATAATTTAATTCGAGCTAGCTATGAATGCTGTGGGTCAAACTATAGCAGGAGCGGCTTCTGGAGAGATCGCAAATATTGCGGCGCCGAAGGGTTCACAATCTCAGGCAAAAGGACAGAAGAGTAACAACAACTATTTTTATCTTTGTTTATTGTTATTCTTATTTTCTTGAGGTTGGAAAAATTCCAACCTCTTTTTTTATTGTTCTTTCCAGAAAGTTCAATTTATCACAAAGATTATTTTCGATAAATTAGAATGGGGGAATGGCAAATGGCACAACACGAGCTAAAACGGGAGCTGAAAAACCGACATGTCCAATTAATTGCGATTGGTGGCACAATTGGAACAGGATTATTCTTAGGTTCGGGTAAAGCAATCCAGCTAGCAGGACCATCGATTATTTTGGCCTATTTAATTGTTGGAATTGCCTTGTTCTTTGTTATGAGAGCATTAGGAGAATTGCTTTTATCGAATGCAGGCTATCAATCTTTCAATGATTTTGCGACTGATTATATTGGTCCGTGGGCCGGCTATGTGACTGGATGGACTTATTGGTTTTGTTGGATTATGACGGCGATGGCCGATATTATTGCGGTTGGCGTATATGTTCAATATTGGTTTGAAATTCCTCAATGGATTCCAGCCATCCTCGTTTTAGTCATTTTACTAGGATTAAATTTATTAACCGTTAAACTTTTTGGGGAGTTAGAATTTTGGTTTGCCCTGATTAAAGTCATCACGATTCTCGCTTTAATCGTAATCGGGGTAATTTTACTAGTGATTGGATTTAAAACTGATGCAGGCGTCGTTTCAATTAGCAATCTCTGGGCGTACGGAGGCTTATTTCCAAATGGAATCGAAGGGTTTTTCCTTGCCTTTCAAATGGTGGTCTTTGCTTTTGTTGGTATCGAGTTAGTCGGGGTGTCCGCAGCGGAAACCGCCAATCCGCAAAAAAATATCCCATCAGCTATTAATAAAATTCCATTTAGAATTCTCTTTTTCTACGTAGGTGCACTTATTATTATTCTAAGTATTAACCCTTGGCAACAATTAACTGCCGCGAGCAGTCCGTTTGTACAAGTTTTTAGTTTAGTAGGCATTCCTGTAGCCGCTGGAATCATCAATTTTGTGGTTTTGACCTCAGCAGCTTCAGCTGGAAACAGCGGAATGTTCTCTACAAGTCGAATTCTATATAATTTAAGCAAACATAATCAAGGGCCGTCTTCCTTTGCCAAACTAAGCAAAAATCATGTTCCGAGCAAAGCGTTAATCACATCTGCGGTTGTTGTTTCCATCGGGGCATTATTAAGCAAACTGGTTCCGGAACAAGCTTTCAGTATTGTGACGACGATAAGTGCCATTTGTTTTATTTGGGTGTGGAGTATCATTTTAATCTCTCATATTCGCTATCAAAAAACACGACCTGATTTACGAGCGAAATCAACGTTTAAAGCACCACTCACACCGTTTATTAATTATCTGGTCCTTGCGCTCTTTGCTGCTATCTTAGTCATCATGCTCTTTGCTGAAGCAACCCGGATTGCGTTGTTCATGACACCATTATGGTTTCTTCTATTATTTATATTATATAGATTTAGAAAAAGGAAAAGCAGCGTTTGAAGAGATAACATTTGAAGCAAAATGTAACGGGGGTAAACCTAGTAGGATGTTACTCTTATGGGTTCTTCTGACCCAAATGAATGAAAATAAAGCCAAACGATTTAGACGTTAATCGTTTGGCTTTTCTTCTTTCCCCAGCTAATAAATAGCTATTTTGTTTCTTATAAATTAGAAGCTACTTCAGTTTGTTCAACCTCTTCGTGCTCTTTTTTATGATGGCGTTCAATCGGTGCCTGTTTATGATAGCGTCCAAGTATGCCAGTCATAATAAAGATAGCAAGTGCGGAGTAAAGAACCTGAACAATTCCAAATACGATTGTTGCAGAGGCAACTATGAGCATATCGGTTAAGAACATTGTCTTTCCAGGATTTATCCCAAACCGTTTATCGAGGAAGATGCACAGCATATTGAACCCACCGAGCGATGATCCTTCTCTGAAAAGAAAAATAAGACCGATTCCAATCATTGCTCCACCTAAAACGGCACTCATAATAGGGTGTGGCAATTCAAATGAGAACATTAGGGCGAGCGTATCTGACATCGCCGACATGATGCTGACACTTATAAAACTTCGAACCGTAAAAACAATTCCTAATTGTGAGATCGCCAAAAAGTAAAAAGGGAGATTAATGCTAAAGAACAAGACGCCGAACGAAACATCGGTTAAGTGCTGCATGACAATTCCTAAGCCAGCCGTACCACCAATGACTAAATCTGCAGCCGTTAGAAACTGGATCCCAATGGCCACACATAAACAAGAGAACAATATCCAAAACCATTTTCTAATAAGATGCATTGCTCCAAACTCCTAAACTAGATTTACTCCATCATTTTTCCATTATCTATATTACAATAAAATTACTATGGATATAGTAAAAATTTAGTCATTAATTCAAAAAGACTGTTTTCGAAAAGTTGTTGTTAAATACCTTCTCATAAGTGAATTTCTTTTGTAGCTCAGCATGAAGCACTCATATTAGTGGTTTATGCTCTTTAAAACCACCAAAGAAAAAGGGAAGTGTCCCTTTCACCAATTTATACCAAGGGAAACTCGTAAATGTTATGATAGATGAGGATATATTTTTATATGAAAAAGGGCTTAGTTTAACAGAGCGATCTTAAAACATCACAATGACAAGCGATGTCCTTAAAAGGGGCGAGAGAGCACATTTATGATCCCAGCCAAAACCGAAACTCATACAACGATAAAAGAAAATAGTATAGAAGCAATCGTCGATTGGCTCGATCAACATAAACAGTCATTCTATATCATAGGTTTAACTTATCTTAAGAATCAACAGCAAATGGAAGAACTTTTTTACCAGGTGATCATAAAAGCCCACAAGGAATGGCCACGTTTTAAAAGAGAAACTTCCATTGACATGTGGCTAACATCTATTTTCATCCACCTTTGTCGGGAGCTTGTTAAAAATAGAAGTTTATCAGAATCAGAGGAAGACGACCTACGCCAGGAAGCATATATAGCACTGCATCGATTGAACGAGGCTGAAAAACTAGCAATTGTTCTAACCTATATAAAACAGTTTTCCGAGGAGGAGACGGCACATTTTCTACAAGTACCAGTGGAAAAGGTAAAAGAATTCTTGTTTTCCGGAATCAGACTGCTTAGAGACGAGTTGGGGTATGGACCGAGTTTTAATGGTTGTCTAGAGCAGCATCAGGAATATATTGATTACTTAGATAGAACGATGGATCGATCAAAAAAGGTTGATTTCGAGATACATATTTTTCATTGTCAAAACTGTCAGGAAGACCTTGCTACCTTTCAAGAAGTCATGCTAACCTTGGTCAAGCTTCCTAATATGGAAGATTCTCTAGTGCCTTCGAGACTTATAGAGAATGTCAAAAATAGGCTAGCAAAACAAGAATCGCTGCAGCAAGAGAAGAACAATAAGCGAAAAAAACTTGGTTTTGTTAGTGCAGGTGCTTTTCTACTCATTATGGCTCTTGGGTTTTTTACCGGTATATTCACTAACCTCTACTATTCATGGACGATAGAGGACCCTGAATTGCGTGCCTTTCACCAGGAAGACTTGGGGGAAAAACTAAATCTAGAAGCAGAGAGCAATGGGGTGAAAATGAAAATCAAGAGCGTAATTGCGGATGATGTTCAGACGCTTGTATTTTATGAAATAGAGGATACTAATGCTTCCAATCAATTCGTGATTGATTTCAATGAGGGCTTTTTTGTGGAAAATGCATATGAAATCATGAGGCTTGACACTTATCCAAGGTATTATCCGCCTGACATTAAATCAAAATTCAATAATAGAGAAAAAAACCTGTATCAAGGAAAAATTAGTTTGCAGCCAATCTCTGAAGAAAGCGGGACTATTCAGCTTAAGATTACAAGGCTTCAAAAATTGATTCGTGATTCTTCTAATCAGAATAAATTCTTGGCTTATGAGGACATGGAATTCCAGGAAGGAGAGTGGAACTTCGAGATTCCTGTAACAAAGCATCCTTCCATGGAATATGTCTTGGATCAAGAAACAAAAATTGAGGGGGTTCCCGTTCGGTTTGATAAGTTAACCATTGCTCCGACTGCGACAATTCTGCAATATAGTCTTCAAAGTATTAACCAGAACCAGCAAAAAAAGCGAATAGAAGTCCTGAATTTTGATGAGTTAGAAGTAAACAATCAAAAGGTCAAAGCTGATTTGTATGGTGATTCTTTTGTAAATTCACAACCAGACGTAAATTGGATGGCTTTACAGACTCAGTTCGAACCCTACTTGGGAAAGAAACCAAAGGACATAAGTGTTCAATTCGAATCGGTTCTTTTAACAGTCGATGACTATAAAAAAGTCGACTTAGATGCATCTCAGGAGTATCCCCAAACCTTCGAATATGCAGGCAGTACCATCTCTATCGATAAGGTTGATATCGGAAAACCAACCATTGTTGTCATCAGCAACCATGAAGTTGAGAATCGAGGATATGAATCGCTCCAGTTCCATATTTTCAGTGAAGACGATAATGAGATGAGTTCAATGGATATGGATGTTGAAGGAGTCCTCGTTGATAAAAATGGCAAAGAATATGATTTGAATGAGACACCAGTGTCCTATGAAGAAATAGAGCAACCTCGTCATTTCTTCACCCTTCAGAAAATCGGATTACGCACGGATAATGGAGAAGAAGTGGTCCCAACGAGGCTAGAGATTTATGGATATAACACAACAAAGTACTTGAATGATGTTGTAAAGATTTCGCTAGAAAAATAAGACAATTGAAGTGGTGGTCCTCAGATGGAATAGCACGGGGGACCACGTATGATTCACGAAGCTCGTTTTTTATATTTCAGACTAACAAGCTCATTATGGTATATTTTAGACAAGGTAGGTTGTTGGGAATGGAGGGAATCACATGTTAACGATAAAGGAAATTGCTGAGATGGCAAAAGTCTCACGAACAACGGTTTCACGGGTGTTAAATGAGTCTGGTTATGTGAGTGAAGAGGCAAGGAAGCGCGTTCTTGAGGTAGTTGAGAAGACAGGTTATGTTCCGAGTCAGCAAGCTCAATCTTTAAGGACGAAAAAAACAAAGGTAATCGGAGTGGTTATCCCTAAACTAGGGACTGAAACAGCTGGAAGAATTGTGTACGGGATCAATGATGTCCTAAGTGAAAAAGGCTATCAAATCCTGTTAACCAGCACAAATCTGCAAACTCAGAAAGAAATTGACTATTTACGATTGCTAAAAAGCAGGCAAGTAGATGGAATTATTCTTATTGCAACGAACACAAACGAGGAGTTAATTGCAGAAATCAAGCAGCTTCACTTGCCGTTTGTAGCGATTGGTCAAGATATTCCAGGTGTATCAAGTGTGACGTATGATGATTTTCTTGCAGCCAAGAGTATTACACAACTATTGATTCAAAAAGGACGAAAACGCATTGCATTTATTGGTGTGGATGAAGCAGACCAAGCTGTCGGGTTGATGAGAAAACAGGGATATATGGATGCAATAGAAGAGGCTAACCTCACAATTTGTTCAGAGTGGATGACAAAAGCTAATTTTGATATCCCATCAGGATACGAAGCAATGGCAAAAATTATGAATCAAACCTCTGAAAATATAAAACCGGATGCCGTGTTTTGTGTGACAGAAAGAATTGCCATCGGGGCAATGCAGTTCTTAAAAGAACATGGATATCAAATCCCTTCACAATTTTCAATTGCAGGAATTGGAGCATCCGATATTTCAAAATATGTTGAACCTGCCCTTACAACGATGGACTACGAAAACGAAGTCGCAGGGAAGGAAGCAGCCAAATTTTTATTAGACCAACTTGAAAAAAATGAAAATATCCAAAAGAAGGTCATTTTAAATGGTAGACTGATTGAAAGGAATAGTATATAATCATTGTGAAATCGATTCCATATCTCTGAAGGAATGATTTTTATATTGGTATCATATCAATCTTAATAGGAGATGAAATCGATACCATTTTCATTTCTTATGTGTGGAATCGATTCCATAGTATTTTTACCTAATGTGGAATCGATTCCACAATCATAATTTTAGTTCAGACGGGTAAGGTACAAAAAAAGGGAGGCTTATACATGGCTACAAATCGGGAAATAGCAAAAGACATCATTGATGCAGTGGGTGGAGAAGCAAATATTGTTTCAGCTGCTCATTGTGCAACTAGACTGCGAATAATGGTCAAAGACAAAGAAAAGATTGATCAAGATCGAGTAGAAAATATTGAAAAAGTAAAAGGAGCTTTCTTTAACTCTGGTCAGTTCCAAGTGATTCTAGGAACTGGAACGGTGAACAAAATCTATGAAGAAGTAACAAATCTTGGTATCAACGCTTCGAATAAAGGAGAACAAGCACAAGAGGCAGCGAAAAGTGGAACAAAGTTTCAAAGAGCGATTCGCACATTTGGGGATGTATTTGTTCCGATTATCCCGGCACTTGTTGCAACCGGATTGTTTATGGGTCTGCGCGGCCTTGTCATGCAAGAGCAAATCTTAGCCTTATTTGGGATGAGCCCGGCAGATATTTCGGAAAACTTCTTGTTATTTACAGAGATTTTAACCGATACAGCGTTTATCTTCCTTCCAGCACTCGTAGCATGGTCCACGTTCCGAGTATTTGGTGGCTCTCCAATTATTGGATTGGTTCTTGGGCTTATGCTTGTTAGTCCAGCTTTGCCAAACGCATGGGGGGTTGCAGGAGGAACCGTCGAACCGATTATGTTTTTTGGATTCATTCCTGTTTTAGGTTATCAAGGTTCTGTTCTTCCTGCCTTTATCGCTGGTATTATTGGAGCGAAATTGGAAAAGCAAATTCGCAAAACTGTTCCAGATGCGTTTGATCTAATTGTTACTCCATTTTTAACATTATTAATCATGATTTTCCTTGCATTATTTGTCATTGGCCCAGTTTTCCATTGGGTTGAAAACATCATCTTAGCTGGAACAGTAGCAGTATTAGAATGGCCATTTGGAATTAGCGGATTGTTAATCGGTGGCTTAAACCAGATTATTGTCGTATCTGGAGTTCATCATGTATTTAATATGCTTGAGATCTCTTTACTAGAAAGCCTTGGAAACAATCCTTATAACGCGATTGTCACTTGTGCTACTGCGGCACAAGGTGGTGCGGCCTTAGCAGTAGGGTTAAAATCTAAATCGAAAAAGCTAAAAGCATTAGCGCTTCCATCGTCTTTTTCTGCTTTCTTAGGAATTACCGAGCCAGCGATTTTTGGGGTAAACCTTCGCTATGGCAAACCGTTTATTATGGGACTTATTGGTGGAGCTGTCGGTGGATTTTTCGCCTCAATCTTTGGGTTAAAAGCAACAGGTATGGCGATTACCGTAATTCCAGGTACTCTACTTTACTTAAACGGACAAATTTTCCTTTATATCCTAGTTAACCTCATTGCAATTGCAACAGCATTTGTTTTAACTTGGATGTTTGGCTATTCCGATAAAATGTTAAACAACAC
>Ga0182742_1001787_pt1 | contig 26096 bp, 28 predicted proteins | sample eDN5th37CBELigMG_FD_128880 | JGI IMG/M metagenome (GOLD analysis project Ga0182742, IMG submission 128880) | Enriched Miracle-Growth compost microbial communities from Emeryville, California, USA - eDNA 5th pass 37_C BE-Lig MG (version 2)... ...
AAAATGAACAACTGCCACTTTTCATTTCTCCTTTTTATCAATTTGTCAAAAAAGGATTTCTAGAACTAATCTCCATTTGTTAGTACATTGTTATATGATATGAAACTATGTATAAAAAGACACAGATATTGTTTGAATGAATTCGTTAAAATTAATTGAATGCTATTAAATATAGGGTTTTAAGTAAATCTACAATAGGAAAATATAATGAGGGGGATATAATAAAGCGGATTCACCTAGCAGGTGGGGCTTTAGTCGATTACCCTTGCGCATGTATGCATACAAAAAAACAGGCTAAAGGTGGGACTAGTGCTTAATAAATGCATCCTTCTAATCATTTGATGTAGTTTTATTCATTAAAAGCAAAAAAATGATCTACACACACAATCGAAATGAATACTTGAAAATGTGCAGTAGATCAAAAAGCTATTGCTATTTTTTAAATGGAATTCAATTCCTCTTCAAAGTAAAAAGTATTTGGGTATTCTTTTAGCGTATAAGAATATCTCTTCATATTTGCAACGTAACTGCTGTTGCTTATCGTTACAATTTCATTAGTAGCCTTAAGACGAACTTTTTCATTGACTTCATATTTATTTTGTTTATTTTTCACAACGTTCCAACTTTCTTTGTAAGAGATATTAATATTATCTCACAAAATAAGCTATTTAGTTTGGATAGAAGAAAATATTTTGCCATAATGACTATTTTCATTTCACAGGGACGCATATATCACAATAAGGATTAGTAATTTGTTCACCCGTGTATCTTTCTATAATTGGTTTGTTATCCATTTCAAACTCATTGTTTTGGATTGCTAAAAAAATATTCTTATATGCTTTTTGGATATCTACTGCTGTATGATTGACTTCGTAAACAAGGTATTTTCCTCCTGAAATTTCATTTTCACTCATTGTTTCATCTATCTCATAGTTTTCCGAGATCACAATATATGCGTCAAATCTGCAGGTTTCAGGTTGCGTGGTTTCAGGGTTGTCTTGTGGAATACCGAACAGGATTGCTGATTTAAGAAGATCCTTTTCTCTAGCCCATCTTTTTAATTTCTCTATTACCTTTATGTTTTCAGGACCATATGGACCAACTCTTCGTACATAAGCTACACGATAGTTTGGAATTGTTTCAGTTTTACATTTCATTTATACATTCTTCCCTTCACGATTAGTATTTATAAGCACATTTTGAATGTAGCATGCTTAAAAATAATTTACACTTTATTTTTTAAATTTTGGAAATTATGTATAATATTGTTACCACTTTAAAAGTGGGAAGTAGTAACAATCTTACACATTCAAAAGTTGAAATATACTACAAGGAGGATCCTGGAGATGGAAATTTTCCCAAGATTAGAAACAGATAGATTAGTATTAAGAGAAATTTCAAGGGATGATGCCGAGGGCATATTTGCTTGTTTTTCTAATGAAAATGTGACGAGATATTATGGTCATGAGACGTTAAATAATTTAGAGCAAGCTGAAGCGTTTGTCGAATTTTTTGCAAACAGTTATAAAGAGAAAAAAGGAATTCGTTGGGGCATTGAAAGAAAAGGAATACAGGGAATAATCGGTACAATTGGATTTAATGCTTGGTCTCCTAAACATAAACGAGCAGAAATAGGATACGAAATACAACCAAAACAGTGGAGAAAGGGTTTCACTTCCGAAGCAGTCTTAAAAGTAATACAATATGGATTTGATGAATTGGGCCTTACTCGTATAGGAGCTGTTGTTTTTACAGAAAATGAAGCTTCTAATCAATTGCTTTCCAAAGTAGGATTTCAAAAAGAAGGGATTCTTAGGAATTATATGTATCAAAATGAAAAGGCGTATGATACATATGTTTATTCCTTGATAAGAAATAGTTAATGTTCTTTTAGGTAGCGGGTACAATCCAAAAATCCTAGAGGACGATGGAGACAATAAGTAGAATAATCTAAAGTTAAAAGTATAGATGTTATCTTAACTATTTGATAAGGGGATGAAAAAATGGATGCTACATTTAATCTGGAAACAGCTGTATTTAATTATAGGGTAGCGGCAATTATGATTGAAAAAAATCATGTGCTAGTTCACAAACAAGTAAATGATCAACATTGGGCTTTACCGGGTGGAAGAGTGGAAGTACTAGAAGATTCACGAACAAGTATTACGAGAGAAATAAAAGAAGAGCTGGGGTTAGATATAATCGTAAATAATTTGCTATGGTTTACTGAAAATTTTTTTGAATATAATCAGAAAAATTTTCATGAAATAGGCTTATATTATGAGGTTTCATTTAAAAGTCAACCTATATTTAGTAGCGAGGTTTTTTATGGAGAAGAAGGTGAAAGACTAATTTACAAGTGGACTCCTATTGATGAATTGGGAGATCTAGTACTCTACCCTGAATTTCTTAAAAGCTCACTAAAAAAGTTACCGAAGTCAACCGAACATGTTGTTATCGGTAAAAATCTTTGAGTTTTAGACTTAGTTTGAAGAGCTTTACTTGGTGTTAATCAATCGTGCAAGCAGAGTTTGTATTTGTGAAGAGTTACAATTCTCCTAAATGATCTCTGCCTGCTTTTTATAGAATGGTAAACTTATACAGCAACGAGAGTTAATTTTTCATAGAAAAAAACACAATGAGGATCAAGCATTGTTTTCAGATTTTTACTATAATTAAAACAACTCTAAATCAGGAGGATGTAATGTATGGTTACTTCTAACCGGAAGGAGGAAAGAATTTATATCCATTTAAAGGGTTATAAGGAATTGTAAGCGTTAACATATTCTTGGTAATTTATCAAAGGATGTCCTATATTGTACAAAAGTTAACCGCCAAGGAGGTATTTCAGGTGTCTTACCACAAGAAAAAAGTATCTATTCTTGTCATTTTCGTTTTATTGGCATGTTTAATGTCGGGTTGCAGTTTTACAGTAAATGGTGCGAATACAGGGGTTAAAGACGGGAAAATTCAGCTTCGAGTTACCTGGTGGGGATCTCAGGATCGCCATGATAAAACCTTAAGAGCTATACAATTATTTGAAAAAGAGAATCCGGATATACATGTTATTCCTGAATTTACAGGTTGGGATGGCTATTGGCAAAAATTAGCGACTGCAGCTGCAGGTAAAAACCTGCCTGACGTTATTCAAATGGATTATGCGAAATTAATGGAATATATCGATCGCGACCTAATTGTCGATATGAACCCATATGTTGAAACAGGCACACTAGATTTGAGCGATGTTGGTAAGGCGTATATTGAAGGAGGATATGTTGATGGTAAGCTTTACGCTGTTAATTTAGGCACGAATTCTCCAGCGATTGCGTATAATCCTGAAATGTTCAAAAAAGTGGGAATAGAAGAGTTTAAGCCAGGTTATACATGGGAGGATTTCGCTAAAACTTCCATGCAGCTCCAAGAAAAATTCGGGGAAGGTGTGTATGGAGCAGGGGGAATAGCAAATGCTCTGCCATGGTTTAACATTTATTTAAGACAACATGGCTTTGAAGTTTATAATAGCGAAGGAACGGGACTAGGATATGAAGATGACAAATTACTAATAGATTTTCTTCAATATTGGGATGAGTTGTTAAAGGATGGCATTGCAGCACCACCAAAGGTAACAACGGCAATCCAAGGCCTTGAAGATGAATTAATTGTTCATGAAAAGTCTCCATTTCTTTGGTTTCACAGCAACCAAATTGTGGCTTTACAGCAATCAGCTGGAAAGGACATTAAATTAACTGTTTTCCCGAGCACTTCTGGTGGAAAAGAGGGACTCTACTTAAAGCCGTCTCAGTTCTTCTCTATCTCAAAAGATTCAAAACATAAAGAAGCGGCTGCTAAATTTGTTGATTTTTTTACAAATGATATAGAAGCAAATGATTTACTTGCTGCCGAAAGAGGGGTCCCAATTTCGAAAAAAGTTCGGGAGCATTTAAGGCCAAAAATGAATGATGCAGGGAAAGAGATGTTCGACTATGTTGAACGTGTTGAATCCCATTCAAGTCCAATTTATCCACCTGAACCCTCTGGATCAGGAGAAGTAGGTATATTGTTTGATCGAATTATAGAACGATTAAATTATGGAAACATCAGTGTGGAAGAAGCAGCCACTCAGTTTAGGGAAGAAGCGGAAGAAATATTAGCAAAAAACAAATAAATATTTTTTATACCGTTGGAGGTGTGAAGATTGAAAGCGGATACAAACACAAAAGAGATACCGAATATTGAAGTAGTTACTCAAAAACGTACAAAAGTCGCTAATTTAAAGAAAAGTTTAAAAAGGGAATGTACAGCTCTTGCGTTTATTTCACCATGGTTACTTGGATTTCTTGTTTTTACAATTGGTCCAATGATTGCTTCACTCTATTTGTCATTTACGGATTATGATATGTTAACAACTCCAAAATGGATCGGTCTCGAAAATTACATCAATATGTTTACAGAAGACCCGCGATTTTGGACCGCTCTTAAGGTAACGTTTACGTTTGTGTTTATATCTGTGCCATTAAAGCTTGCGTTTGCTTTGTTTGTGGCGATGTTATTTGTAAAACCTCGGCGTGGAATCGGTGTTTACCGGGCTGTTTATTATGTCCCATCAATCGTAGGCGGAAGTGTAGCCGTCGCCGTTATGTGGAAGCAGCTGTTCGGATTGGAGGGAGCAGTGAATGGCATTCTTGGTTATTTTGGACTGGAAGGACCGAACTGGATTGCAGATCCGAACTTTACTTTGTGGACGTTAATTCTTCTCGTTGTTTGGCAATTCGGCTCTCCAATGTTGATATTTTTAGCAGGACTGAAACAAATTCCTGCCGAACTTTATGAGGCTGCTGCAGTTGATGGTGCAACCAAATTTAGTCAATTTATAAGAATAACTCTCCCCATGTTGACGCCGGTCATCTTTTTCAACTTAGTTATGCAGGTTATTGGTGGATTTATGACCTTCACGCAAAGCTTTTTAATTACTGCAGGTGGTCCTCTCGACAAAACGTTATTTTATGCAGTGTATTTGTATGAGAAAGGATTTACTTCGTTTCAAATGGGATATGCATCTGCAATGGCGTGGGTTATGTTAATTATTGTAGCGATATTTACAGGATTGATCTTTAAGTCATCCTCTGCATGGGTTTATTATGAGTCGGAAGGCGGGAAATAAGAATGAAAAAATCGACAAGAAGCTTTGTCTTTCACTTTTTCACAATAAGTATCGGTTTTGTCATGCTTTATCCAATTTTGTGGACATTGGCTAGTTCTTTAAAACCTGAATCAGAAGTATTCAAAAATGCAGCATCCCTGATTCCTAAAGCTCTGGAATGGGGAAATTATGTTCAAGGATGGGAAGGTTTCGGAGGTATTACATTTGGCTCTTTCTTTTTAAACTCAGGAATTGTAACATTACTTGTAGTAATCGGTACACTATTCTCATCTTCATTAGTTGCTTTTGGATTTGCCCGTTTGGATTTCAAATTTAAGCGTATATTGTTTATCTGCTTGTTAGGAACAATTATGCTTCCAACACAAGTAACTTTAATTCCACAGTATGTTTTGTTCCATAACCTTGGATGGGTTAATACATATAATCCTTTAACATTACCCGCTTTCTTTGGCGGTTCTGCGTTTTTCATTTTTTTAATGATCCAGTTCATTAAAGGTATTCCAAGGGAACTAGACGAGGCAGCAGTTATTGATGGATGCAGCACTTTCGGTATATTTTACAGAATTATCCTGCCGCTAATGAAGCCAACATTGGCAACCGTTGCTATTTTTTCATTCTATTGGACATGGGACGATTTTATGGGACCATTAATCTACCTAAATGACCCTAATTTATTTACTGTATCTCTAGGCTTACGATTGTTTTCCGATCCATCATCAGTGACGGAATGGGGACCGTTGTTTGCGATGTCAATCGTTTCTTTGTTACCGGTGTTTATCATCTTTTTGTTCTTTCAAAAGTACCTAGTAGAAGGCATTTCGACAACCGGGCTGAAGTAATCATTAGAAGGGAGGCTGGAGGTTAAATGGTGAAAACATGTAATCTAGCTTACTACCGAAACAGGGGCAATCCTAAATCAGATAATTTTGAGTTCCATTCACATTCGGATTTTGAAATTTATATGTTTCATGGAGGGAATTGCAACTATTTAATCAATAATACGGTTTATTACTTGCAACCAGGGGATATTATTCTGATGAATGGATTAACTTTTCACCGTGCAAATCCGTTGCCTCCAGAACCATATGAACGAAGTGTTATTCATTTTTCTTCTGAACTAATTCAAGCAAATCTGGATGTACTAGACTTTCCTGAATTATTAAGCCCTTTTAATACCTTTAACAATTGCTTGTTTCGTAATATACCAGGTGATTTGCAGTCACGCATAGAGAAGTTGATCGGAAAAATAGCTGATTTATATGAAGAAAGTAAGAAATCATCCATGATTTATGACATGGCATTAAACAGCCGTTTTAGTGAGGCAAAAATGCAAACATTGGTGATCCAACTGTTATTTGAAATTTTCGAACTAAGTCAGACTCACTTAAATAGGCTGATTCAAGTTGAATCTGAAAAGGCACAGCATGTGAGAAGAATTATCTTGTGGATTGAACAGCATTATCAAGAAAATGTAACATTGGACAGTATTGCCAAAAGCCTCATGATCAGTAAATATTATATGTCCCATATATTCAAGGAAATGACGGGCGGAACCATTATAAAATATCTTATGGGATGCCGAATAAATCGAGCAAAAAGACTATTACAAACTGAACCAAAAAAGTCAATTTCAGAGGTAGGGTTAGAAGCAGGATTCAAACACACATCTCATTTTAGTAGAATATTCTTAGAAAAAACTGGGATGACACCATCAGATTACCGAATAAAATATTGTAATACTCAACAATTTTCTTCAACAGAAAATACTTTTTATATAAACGATGGAAAAGGGCGAAGTGAGGCAGTTTGCTCTACGATCGAAATAAATTAAAATATAACAGTTATATTGACTAAAGATATAGGCTTACATTACTAGCGATTTCGGTTTCACCATGCAATGTACTGCATCCCAATTGTTAGACACAATCGAACAATTGGGATGATGAAATGAAAAATAAATTCAAGTATGCAAAAAGCTTGGGGTGTAAATCGACTGATTGACTCATCAAATGGGTTGGGTATTACATTCCACCGTGTATTAAACATTATTACGTAAAATATAAATTTGACGTAATAAACTGAATAATTTATAATAAAAGTATAGAAAATCGTCTCGAGGTGTATGTTATGGCTTCAGAATCACAGCAACAGCATTATAAAAAATTACAAGTGTTGCTCAAAGAATTACCCTGGTATGTCGAAGAATACATTGATCATAAACGCAGAAAGCTTTCCGCAGCGTCTTTGCTTAATTACTGCCATGATTATAAAATTTTCTTCAATTGGATCATGTCTGAGCAACTATACACTGGCAATCTAAAAGATATTCCATTAGAACTGTTAGAAACATTAACTGTTCAGCAGGTTGAAAGTTTTTTATACGTATTACAGTACGAACTACATAACAAAGAAATTACTGTCAATCGTAAATTATCAGCTTTAAAGTCTCTATTTAACTACCTGCAAAACATTGCTGAAACTCGTGATCTTAAGCCATATATCCACCGAAATGTAATGGCAAAAATAGAGTTTAATGAGCTAAAAGACAGCATGGAAACGATCGCAAACAAAATTGAAGGGAAAATTCTCCTTGGTGACGAATATGAAAAGTTCCGCCGGTTTATTGCTCATGATTATGGAGAATTGAATAAGGAAAACAAAAAGCTATTTAACTTTTACCAGCTAAATCAAGAACGCGATACGGCGATAGTTTCCTTGATATTAGGCTCAGGACTCCGATTATCAGAGGTTGTAAACCTGGATCTAGATGACATTGATTTCAGCAAGTATACTGCACGCGTAATTCGTAAAGGAAATAAAGAGCAATTCGTTTTCTTTAGTAAAATTGCCATGGATGATCTCCAGGAATATTTAAAAATTAGAGAAAGTCGCTATAAAGTTGAAAAAAACAATAAAGCCTTATTTGTAGCAGCTGCAATGGGACCAAAAGGAAAATCCAGACGCCTAACAGCAAGATCAATTGAGAAACTAATTGAAAAATATGCTGCAGCATTCGGAAAACCTTCGTTATCTGTACACAAATTAAGGCATTCATTTGCTACAAGATATCACTCAGAAATCAACGATGTACCAAAGTTACGACGTCAACTGGGTCATTCTTCCATTCAAACGACGATGATATATACACATATACGTAACGATGATTTAAAAAGTGCTGTGGATCGGATGGATATGCCGAAAGATCAGGAATAGCCCCTTTTAAATGATAATATTTGCTTAAAAATGCTTAAAATCGGTATACAAAACGTTTGTTCTAATGAATACTTAGCATTTGTAGATCTAGATTTTTACACATCAGCTAGATAAGTATTATTTACTTAAATAACCAAATAAGGAATGATTGCAATGTGGAAATTAGTAAATGGTAAATTAATTCAGACTACGGATCAAACGCGAATAAAATTTAGAACAAATATCAGTAAAACAATTATTGAACAGTTAAATGAACTTGCTAATAAGCATGATACACATCCAAATTACTTAATTGAAAATGGCTTACAACATGTATTATCACAACAAAATGTCATTCATTTTGATAAAAAAAACAGACCAAAAGATCGCGTTCAATATAAAACAACATATGATAAAGAACTTTTAGAACAAGTTAAAGAATTCTCAAAAGCAAATAACTTATATATAAATGATGTTATAGAATACAGTGTGAATTTTATAAACTTTAATAATATTAAAAATAGCAGCTATAAACATCGAATAGAAAAGAGCTGAAAATCCATAAAAATATGTATTTCATATAACGCCCCGAACATAATATATATTATACAAAGTTAATCTAAAATGATAAATTCTGTCTCATAACCTAAGATTACTCAAGTAATTGAGACAGAATAAATTTTTAGCATTTATAAAGATTTTCAACAACCTTATTTATTCGGATCAATTGTTACACCTAATTCTGCAGCACGGATTTCTTTTACATTCATAAGCTCTGTTAATTCGCCCGCACTACCAGTCACAACAACACCTAAAACTTTGATATCTTGAGGAGAAATATTCGAATGTTCTCCTTTTAAATACATATATATACGGTCATATTCTTCATAATATTTTCCACCTTCATTATTTAAACCTGCTTTAATAGATTCGATAAATCTCTCTTCATTTTTTTCCGACTCATCTTCATTAGTAAAAATATGATCAAAACCATATATATATGTAGATATCTCCGGCAAACTAGGTAATACTTCTGCTTTATCACTATTTTCAACCGTTACCTCCCCCCCTTTTATACGCTCTACATCTGTGTATGTATCAGCCCAATACCACTTTAACGTTATGTTATTTGGTAAGAATTCTCGAACTTCATTAGGTGTATAGCTTCGGTCAAACGATAGTCCCATCTCCATTAATGTTTCACTTGGATAGTCCTTAAGATTATTAAGATCATTTCTTACATAATCATAATCTACACTTGGGTGATAAAATTGCATCATTCTTTGTTTTGTTTCTTCATCATAAGACCGATTTTGCCCGTCTCTCCTATCAGTCATTTGAAACTGTCGATCTCCCTCTACACTTCTTACCCCTCCAAATATACTATAATTAAACACTTGATCACTCCAATTAACTGGTGTTCCTTCTATTTCTTTGTATCTATTGTAGGATAATGTACCATTGAACAAATCTCTACCTATAAATTCCGGACCTAACTCCTCTACGTTTGGACGGGTAATTTGATTAAAAAGTTCAACATCTTTCATTGCCTTTTCTTGATTCCATCTCATAAGCGAAAGCCAACTAAATCCTAAAACCACAAATAGTATTAAAACAACTATAATCGTGATACAAATGGTTCGAAGAGTACTGATTAGTTTTGCTTTTTTTATTATTTTATCGTATGTTTGGTTTGAATTATTTTCATTAAACAGATCATTAAGCCCCTGCTCTTTGTTAGTAGTCTCGTGATCATTCATCTTTTTCTAACTCCCTTCTATATAAATCTTTAAACGTTTCTCTCGCCCTGTACAAATATGTTTTTAATGTTCCTGGATTAAGACCCAGCATTTCAGCAATTTCCTCGTAGCTTAGCTCCATATCATATTTCATGACTAACAGTTGTTTATACAGGGGCTTTAATTGATCAAGTATGATTTGAATATCATTTCTTAGTTCTTTGTTATGAATATATTCTTCCGGTAATGTTGCTTCATCAACTAATTCATAATTATCGAACGATATTTGTATTTGTTTTTTCTGCTTCCGGCAAAGATCGTAATAACGATTAATTGCTACGCGAAATAGCCAGCTAAACACCTTACTTGAATCAATTGAGTCCATATATAACAAAAATTTGTACAATGCATCCTGTACAATATCTTCAGCATCTCGAGGGTTTGCTCCAATCTTGATTAAATACTTGAATATAATGTCTGATTTACTACCTAATAATTTGTGCAGATCTGCTTCCTCAATCAATAACTCCCCTCCTTCCGCTTATATAACGTATATAATCTAAGAAAGTTAACACATAAAAGAATTATTTTTCAATTAATCGATAAAAGTCTGATACTTTTGTCGTGCAAAATGATATAAAATCACATACAAAAGAGCTTAGAAATTTTCCTAAGCTCTTTGTCATTTATCTTTATCTCAAAACCGAATGATAAATAGCTACACTTCTTGAATCATTTCCACTCTGTTTCCGAAAGGGTCTCTGAACTCAAAACGATCAAAACCTGGGATTGGTACTCCTTCGATTATCTGAATTTCATTTTGTTCTAATACATTTCTCCAGTATGATATATCCTCCACTTGATAAGCTAAATGGGCTTTCGTTTTTAAACGATCAAAACCATCTTCTGTACCTATATGTACATCCCTATCTCCGACTATTAACCAAAATCCCCCACGACCCTTTAGTGATTCGGGTTTTTCCTTCTCAGGTAAACCGAGAATTCCACAGTAGAAATGTCTTCCCTCTTTTTCAGCACCTTTTGGTATGGTTATTTGAGCATGATGTATGCCTAGGATCATAAAATCTCCTCCAATATCATATATTTTTCTTTTACCAATAGCATTTTAATGACCTAGTGTGAAAAATAATCAGCTAAACAATAAGTACAAGACAATGACGGCCACTACAACAAATCCTCCAATTGTTGGGCTTCCATAGAAGGTTCTATTCCAACTATCATTTGTCTCAATTTTGCTTTTTTCACGGTTTTCTTTGTTGTTATCCTTCATTACTATCACCCCTAGGAAAAAGGTCTTATCCCTATAATCAACTACTCCACTTTAAAATCAATACTATATTTATCACTTAGTGACTGTTTTACGTCATTAGATACATCATATTGTAATGTTATGTTACCCTTATCATTTTTATATTGCTTAAATATGTTCTTTTCAGTGATGATCCAGTCTGATTCTTTTTTGTGAAAAATAACATATAAATATCTTTTATAATTTTTTTCCGCTTCAACCGCTACATCCTCTACTGAATATAAGATAACTGTCTGATGATCAGCAAATAATGGCTTAAGTTTCTCTATAACAATTGGTCCTTTTTGAGCATCTGTCTCAGTCAAGGAATCATCTGTTAATCTTATAGAGCTTTCCTTTCCTAAAGTTCCAAGATATGTCTCATAGTCACCTATATTAAAAGCGGATATATGTTCTCTGTATGAGGTTTCTATTTCATTAACGGTTTTCTCGCTTTCGATTTCACTGAGCACTTTACCATTTTTCAATTGAAAACCAATTTCCAGAAATGGTGCAAGCACTAGAAAGCAAATTAAACATACACATACACAAGCTAGTGTCATTCTACATGCTCTATATCTATATTTTTTTTGACGATGATTTGATTGACAAGATATTTTGCTCTGAATTTGATCTTTAAGTAAAGTTTTTCTGTCGTTGTTCCAGATAATTTCACTGTTTAACTTGTGTAATTTTTCATCTAGTGAAAGACGTGATTTCTTCATAGTCTTCCTCCTTTAACAACAACTTCTCAAGATTCTTGTTTGCTCTGTGTAAGGTTGTCTTAACCTTTGATTCCGTCCAATTTAAAATCTCTGCTGTTTCTCTTATAGAAAACCCCTGAACTTTTCTTAAAAGAATCACTTGTTTTTGCTGCACTTTTAAACTATTTAAAGCATCTAACAAACGTTTACTTTCTTCTTTCACTTCAACGATCTTTTCCGCAGAAGGATAAACTTTAGATTCTTGTGAAAGTCCATTTAGTAATCTTCTTATCTTTGATTCTTTTCTAAAGAAATCCATTGTACAATTGTGGGCAATCCGAAACAAAAAATTTCTGACTTTATTTTTATCATTTATATGTATCTGGTATTGATACGCCTTTAAAAAAGTCTCCTGCAGAATATCTTCTGCAGTTTGTGAGTTCTGCACCATCGAGAATATATATTTTAAAAGTGATACGCTATATTCTTCATACCACCACAAGAATTCATCTTCATCTATACACTTCATCAAAACACCCTCCGCGGATTACTTGCTAGCTAAACGTATTGTGTTATTTGCGTTCTGACACTTCCAAAATTTAGCACCTTCTTAAAATACCATATAATTACATTCTTTTAAACAAGCATTGTAACTATACTTACAGAGAATTTGAGAAAAGCATTAGCATAAAGATGTTTTAAGGAAATAACAGTTGAAAAATCAAGGGAGGAATATACCTTATATAAGTTAATCAATAAAAAAATCCCGATTTAATAAATAAATCAGGATAAATAAATCTTATAACTGTTTAATTTTTTCCTCATACTTCGTTTGAATTAACTTCGTCATCTCACCTGGTTTACCGTGACCAATAGGACCTTTACCTTTAATATCAATAATCGGAGTAATTTCTGAAACTGTCGCTGATGTAAACACTTCATCACTAGTCAACAAGAAGTCTACTGTAATCATTGTTTCTTCAACCTCTATTCCAAGTTCTTTTGCTATTTCAAGAATCGTAAGTCTAGTAATCCCGTTTAATATAAGATTATTTGCAGGAGATGTATATAATTTATTATGTTTATAGACAAATACATTTGAGACACTACCTTCTGTTACAATATCTCCTCTATGTAATATCGCTTCAAATGCACCTTCTTTCTTTGCTTTTGTTTTCGCTAAAACACTTCCAAGTAAATTTAAGCTTTTTATATCACATTTTGTCCATCTTTCATCCTCGTGTAAAATGGCAGATGCACCTTTCTCCATTAGTTCAAGTGGTCTTTTCGCCTCTTCAACATAAGCAATTAATTGAGGGTTTAATTCTTCTTTATTATAAATATGACTTCTTGGTGCAGTACCTCTCGTTAATTGTGTATACACATATCCGTTTTCTATCGAGTTTCGATCCAATAGTTCTTCAAACATCGACTCCAGCTGCTCTAAATCCAGCGCTGAATCAATATCGATTTTTCTGGCACTTTCGATATAACGGATTAAATGCTCTTTCAATTTAAAGTACTTCTTACCGTAAAATCGTATTACTTCATATACTCCGTCTCCAAATTGATAACCGCGATCATAGATTGATAGTTTGACTTCATTTTCATTCATGAACTGATCGTTCACTAAAAACTTTTTCATCTTATCCACCGCTTTCTTTAAAACCGAAAATGTTTTGACTAAATGCGTATCTCAACAAACGAAATGTGCTCATTCTGTATATAAAATGCCAGTTTAAAATTCTTCATATATTGCCGGATCTTGATTATTCAATCTGCCATCAGTTCGAGACAATGATGAGATCTGCGCCATTTCTTCTTCATTCAGTTTAAAATCAAATATTGAAATGTTTTCAAGCTGTCTTTCAGGGGAGGCCGATTTTGGAATTGAGATAGCTCCTAGTTGATAATGCCAACGTAATATGACTTGTGAAACAGTCTTGTTATGAGTATCTGCAATATGCTGTAATGTGCTATTCCCCAGTACATCATTTGCACGGGCTAATGGACTCCAAGACTGTGTGGCTACATGATAATTTTCATGCCACTTTCTTTGCTCCGCTTGATTAAAAAATGGATGTAATTCTATTTGATTCAAACTAGGTTTCACACCCGTTTCCTGTTCAAGGCGTTCGATATGTTCAGGTAGGAAATTACATACACCGATTGAGCGGATAAGACCTTGTTTTTTTGCGTCAATTAGCGCTTGCCATGCTTCCACATAATGATTTTGCTTCGGGTTCGGCCAATGTATAAGGTAAATATCGTAATAATCCAAATTCGCACGATATAGTGATTCTTGAATCGCGACCATGGCTTTTTCATACTCGTGATATCTCCCAGGCAGCTTAGACGTAATAATTAAATCTTCTCTTGAAACAGAACTTCGTCTAACCGCTTCACCTACTGTACCTTCGTTTTCATAATTATAAGCAGAATCTAGCAAACGATATCCTAATTGATCAATGGCATATTGGATCGATTGAACTCCTTGATTCCCTTTTAAATTATATGTACCTAAACCAACAACAGGTAACGTTAATCCATCATGTAACGTAATTTCTGGAATTAATTTGTCCATTTTATTCCTCTCCCTTCGTATTTTTAGGTTAACATAATTTTGAAACCTTTTCATAGATAATGTGGTCTGGGTCGCAGACTGATGTCATATTTAAATCCCAAGTACTATATATTCCATAACATCTCTGCTAATTCATACAGTGAGTTAGGTTGTTTTATTCGAAAGTAACGACCCTCTTTTTGTATATAACCCTTTTTGGAAAATTGTGAAACAACATGCATTAAGTGCCGATAAGATACACCCAAAAACTCACAAACTGTTACATGCTTCTCTTTATAAATACCGCCATCAGAAGTTTGTAAGATAAATTCAGCCAAACGATTTTCAAGTGGAAAAGATAAACTTTGTGAGTACTTAGCGGCCATATTTGTTGCTTTCATACTTAAAAATTTAGTTAATTCCCTTAGAAATACCACATCATCTAATAATGTTTCATGACAGCTATGAAAAGGAATTGCAAAACATATTGTCTTTGTTGAAGCTTGAATCCCTTTTGTATAATAAACATCATTTAATAATTCCATTTCTCCAATGTAATCATTCGCATTGATAAAATTAAGTAAAGAGACTTTTCCGTTTTGGTGTGTGACATATATCTTTGCTTTTCCTTCAATAACATAAAATAAATAAAATGGTCTTTTTCCTTCTTGAATAATCCATTCATCCCGTTCATATTCATGTACTTCAATAAATTCTTCAATTGGGAACGAAAACAACTGGTTAATGGAATGATCTTTTATAAATCTTTGTTTTTTTTCATTTTTATAAATTTCCATTATTCACCCCAAAATATGAGATATCTCCTATTATATTGCACAAAGATAGTATATCATCCAATCAAAGGAGAGAGATATAGAATGAATACACAACACTGGATGAGCAGGCAATATTTTAGTTTTTTTGTAACATGGGGGATCTTTCTACCTTATTGGACAGGATGGATGATCTCTGCAAAAGGAATGACGATTTCACAGGCTGGTTTGATTATGAGTTTAGGACTTGTTGTGAGAGGCATTTCAACATTATTTATTTTCCCATATTTATCAGAAAAGCTAAGTAATAAAACAATTTTAAATGGTACAGCAATCGGCACTCTCGTTGCTCTTATCTGCTGTATACCTGCGGATTCGTTTTCAAGTTTACTTATTGCAACCCTCGTATTGCATGTTTTTTACCCAACATTGATGCCTGCCTTAGATAGTACCGCTGGCGTACTTTTGCAAAAAAAGCAATTAAAAAACTATGGGAAGAGTAGATTATGGGGCTCTATTGGATTTGTGGTTGCCGGTATCACCTTAACATTCTTTACCGGTTCTTTAGGTGATGAGGTGATATTATGGGCATTGTTAGTTGGAATAGCAGCATTTCTAATCCTTGGGTTTATGGAAACGCCAAACGTTTTATTAGAAAAGCCTCAAAAGGACCCTTCCATAAAAGATAGCATAATAGATTTGTTTCGGAACAGTCACTTCGGAGTAGTACTTGCCATTGTTATATTAATACAAGCTGCACATGCTTCTTATTACAACTATGGTTATATTTATTTACAAGAAATTCATGTACCAAAATATCTCATTGGTTCCATTATTAACATTGCCGTACTCGCAGAAATCATTTTCTTCTCAATCGCAGATAAGTTCTTTCATAAATATTCAGTTAGTACTTTACTAACATTAGCGGCATTGGGATCAACCATCCGTTGGATCATCGTATTTATCTTTCCAAACGTGATGATGTTTAGTATTTCCCAACTATTACATGCATGTTCATTCGCGATGGCTCATTATGCCTTTATGAAATACTTAATAAAAAATATCCCAAATAGACAGATACCTAAAGCACAAGGATTATACTCCGCATTGGCACTTAGTTGGAGCACTGCAGTTTTTACGATTTTCGGAAGCTATTTATACGAAATTGAGCCGAAATTTGCTTTTATTGGTATGGTGTTAAGCACCATTCCAGCACTTGCTCTTACATTTTTTTATCGAAAAGTTGAACACAAAAAACAATCTAAAGTTTCTATAGCGAGACGCGTAAATGAATGAAAGGTTTTAAAACTTGAAAATAACAAAATAAAAACCTTTATTCAAAAACCAGCTTAGCGTGTAGTTTTTAACATAAAACAGCAATAGAAAAAGCAATGGAATTCATCTTCCGTTGCTTTTATTGTTGAAAATTCACCATAGTTTGCCATCCAATATGTTGATTATCGAAATCTATATAAATGATGCTAGAAAAAAAGTAAGACTAATCCATACACAAAGTGGTGAATAGAAGACGGTATCTTGTTTTGCAAATCTAGTATGTTTGATTTTCTTAAAAAACCCTATATATTTTCCTTCTCCAATTGCACGCAACAAGAAAATAATTCCTCCGGCTATACAAAGCCATTTTGAAAGAGGGGATTTGATAACTTCAAACAAATCTATTTGACAGAATAGGAGTACAGATGCAAAAAAGCAAAGTAAACCAATAAAAAGTGTTCCTAACATTCTTGGTCGTAAAACTGGTAATTTATTATCATCTTTAGTTGGAAGAACCGAATTTACTCCCCAAGATCCACCAAATGCCCAAAAAACGTGTAACATACCAATAATGATAAATAGTAGAGACGTTATTCCTATTAAAACCTTAATCAATTGACCACCTCTTCTATATGTTATTTTTCTACGTTGAGATTGGACTTCAAATTGATTTTATTATTTTAATTCTTCTACTTGAAAATCGAGCCTGTTATTTTATTTGAGGCTTTTTTTATTTGGTGTGATGATCTTTTCCTTCCCTCTCATTCCCCCTTTTAAAATTACCTGTTATCTTGGCCATTACTAATTGTATATCTTTTTCATTTTCTGCTTCGGTAACTTTCCTTAAAAACTTCTCTGCTTCTTTCCCTCTTAAGATTTTCACTTGTCTCCCATAGTACTCTAAAAAAATGGTCTTATCTTTATGGACTCTGTAACTAAAGGGATTTTCGTCTAAATGATTTCTTTTATCAATATTACTCATATTGTTCTCCTATTCTTTTTTTCTTTATAACTATGATCTTATGCATAGTATCTATTATATTAGGTTGTATATTGAGCGCCTGACCATTATACTTCGTTCAAGAACAACCGATCGATTTCTAAAACGATCATATTCCAAGATCCATTCATTATAATCTACATAAGAAATCGTATATCTTCTTTATTAGCCGCTAGGATATCACACCCGCGGTCATCATATAAATGGGAAGTCAACTTCTTTGATTCATTTACAAAATAAATACGTAGTCATTTTGAAAACTATTTTTCAGTATCGTTGTTGGATGTGAAAAGTCTTCCAATTCATAAAAAAGATGATATCTAACAAGACATCATCACTTTAGAAAATTATTCTAACTAGTAATCTATCCTTATTGTTTATCCTTGATTCATAGCACTTTCATCCATATAAACGACTTCCCAAATGTGACCGTCTAAGTCCTGAAAACCCCATCCATACATAAATCCATGATCTTGAGGATCATTTGAGATCTTACCACCTGAAGCTAATGCCTTATTTACCAACTCATCGACTTGGTCTCTACTATCAGCTGATAAACATAAAATTGCTTCAGCAGAAGTGGTAGCGTCCACGATTTCTTTCTTACTAAATTCTTTAAAACGATCCTCAGTCATGATCAAGGCAAAGATATTGTCACTGATAATCATGCTTGCTGTGTCGTCAGTAGTGAATTGGGCGTTGAACTCAAAACCGAGCGAACGGAAGAAGCTAGTTGACTTTTTTACATTTTTTACTGGTAGATTGATAAAGATATTCTTGGACTGAAATGCCATTCTCATCACCTCAAGGTAAGATTAAGACATGCAAAATGCTCTATCAAAAATAGCTTGATAGATTCATAATAGGATACGGATAAAGATTAAGACTTAAAAACGTTTTTTTGACAAACTACCTTTAAAGTTCCCTCTCCCTAAGCATATCTATATACAGTATTCGACTATCCTATTTAGATTCCTTTAATAAAGTGAAAATCAATGGATTAAAGATGCTCTCATATTATTAATATCATTTTCAACATAGCATTTTAAACAGGAAAGCATATATACCCAGCCTTCTTTTTGTCCCATCATTTTGTTAACTACTTCAGGGTCTTCTTCTTTCAAACCGGATTCTTTAACCTCGATAATCGTACTTCCATTATCCGATTCTTTCAGTATAATTGTTACGAACGTTTCTTCATTGTGTTCCTCACCCCAGGAAAAAGCAATTTTCTTATTTTTCTTAATCTCTAACACATTTATTGCTCCTTCTGCGTTATATTCATCATATTTTATTATAACCTTCTTACCTTGTTCCCACCTTTCTGAACTTGATGAAAACCAAAAGTTGCCGATTTTCTCCGGATCTACTATTGCTTCAAATACAACATTCGTTGATTTAAGTATTTTCATTTTTGCAGTGACTTCTGTATTCATTAACAACACACCTTTTCTTTTTTATGTACTAGGGATCGGTCATCTAAAAATTCGTTCATTTCTTTATATTCCTTTTTTTCAACGTAATTATAAATTCTTTGTATATGATGTTAGTGACGAAAAAACACTGGCGCTGAATCAACATTCTTTAACCAAATATATTCCTTGCCATCAAGCCCTTTCTTTACCATAACATTTGCTTTAGATTCTTCATCTGTTTTTCGAATCCAAGTTAGGTAGGTTCCAATCACCCGTGGTTCCTCATCAAGTTCATTCTTTGGATTAGTTAGTTGTTTTTGATCTTTTGTTTTTAGATCAATAAGGTAAAGTGATGTATACATTGTTGGAACTGGTCCTTCATCCCAATCTTTGTTCTCCTTTGCGCGAGCGACAATTATTTTATCTGAAGAAAACCATTCTAAGTCAAGATCTACATATCCGTCAGGGGTATATTCTTTTTGTTGATTCGAAACTGGCATGTCTTTAATTGTCGTGTTCTTATTTTTTACAAAAAATCTTCCTTCACCAGAAATATAAGCTAGCTGATCAGTTGATGGTGACCACTTTACCCAATCCTCATATCCCAGCATTTTACCAACCGATTGAAATTCGTCCCCTTTTTGTGATAATACACACAAAGTATTACTATCCATTGACCAAGATGCTGTAGGGACTGCTATAAAGCTAAGCCACTTTCCATCATAGCTCCATTTGAAATAGTCAGCATAAATAGCAAATAAGTCAGGAAGTGTAGTATCTATCATATAAAACTGTTTCATTTTTTTATGATCAAGATTTGCATCAACCGGTATTTTAAAAAGTTCAATAGGTCCCCACCCAGTGGGTAATAAATTGGCTTGTGAGGAAACAATAAAATCTTTCCCATTAGGAAACCATTCAAACCCGCTAACACCTAATGACACATTTTCAAATCCATGTGGACGATTCATTTTAAACTTTGTAACATTTAAAACACCATTTGAAGTGTATGCTAATTGATTTGTCATTGGAGACCACTTAAAATCAGATGTTTCAATACTTTCATATGGTTGGTAGTTCTCTTTTTCTTTTGTGTCATAGATGAATAAGTTTGATTTTTCTCCATGCTGATCACCGTTAAGATAGGCTAAAAATCGACCATCATATGACCATTTATGGGAATAAATAGATCTTCCCTTTGTAAGTTGTATTTCTTGATCGCCGTCTTTTATCCACAGTTGATGATCACGAATAAACGCAGCTTTAAGTGGTATTTCTGCATTCACTACTGTAGAAAATAGACAAGATGTTAAGAATAACAGCAATAGAATCCTATATCCCACAAAAAACCCCTCCTGCTTATAGGTTGTCCTAAACGTATTTCGCGAATTCACTATACTGTTAAAGAAGAGATTCTCGTTAGTTATAGAAAGAATGAAGCTGCATATTTAAATAACCTTTCTTTGGCCATACTATTTTTAACGTCCTAAATTCTGATAGATAAAAAGGTTGAATGGAATGGAACAAATCACAAAAAGTCAGCTATTTTCTTTAATGTTATTATATGAAGTTGGCAGTACAACATTGTTTGCGTTAGGTATTGGAGCTAAACAAGATGCATGGATTGTGATCATCATTGCCACTGTGATTAGTTTAGGTTTGGTTTGGGTGTTCACTGAGCTTCAACACCATTTCCCGAATCAAAATTTAGTAGAAATTTTACAGAGTCTATTAGGAAAGTGGCTATCAGTGCCAATTATTCTCCTTTATGCACTGTATTTCTTTTCAGGTGCAAGTTTTAATTTTTATGAATTTGGCGAAATTATACGAACTACATTTCTTGTAAATACACCACAACTAGTCATTTTAGGTGTTTTTATGTTTACGACTATTTATATGATCACATTAGGATTTGAAGTCATTGCAAGAACAGGTGAGATTTTAATGCCTGTACTTATCATCTTTTTAATAACTACTTATTTCCTTGCTAGTATTTCAGGTGCACTTGATCTACAAGAGATATTGCCTATTTTAGAAAATGGAATCAAACCTGTTATTAAAGAAGTCTTGCCTGTCATTAACTTTCCATTCGGAGAAAGTGTTGTTTTCCTTATGTATTGGCATTTTATAAATAAGAAAGAGTCTGTACGTAAAATTGCTTTACTCGTTGTCTGTATAACAGGTGTAATCCTAATTCTAACGAATTTAATGATCATTACGATGTTGGGACCAGAACTAGCGGCGAAAGCTGAGATTCCCTTATTAAGAGTTCTTTTTGATATCAATATCGCAGACATTATTACGAATTTGGACATTATCGGGGTTATCGTCATCTTTATTGGCGGCTTCTTCAAAACTGTCCTTAACTTTTATGCAGCCGTATTAACAGTTACAACCCTTTTTAAATTCACAAATACAAAATGGATAACAATAATAATGGGGTTAGCTTTAATTGTCTATTCCATTACTTATTTTGAAAATATTTCCTTTCATAGATGGGTGGGGTTCGAATTTAATTCAACTTATATGCATGGTATTTTTAGCTTTATGCCGATATTCATTGTACTATTGAGTTGGCTTAAACATAAAACAAAGAATTTATAATAATAAGGTGGAATTTATATTGAATTTACAATCTCTTTATGAAGCTGGTATCGTACCGATCATCCTGATTATTGGAGGATCGCTTTACATCGCAATCCTCATATTATTAAACATTTATTATGTTATCTATTTTCTTATTAAACGTCTTTTTCACAAACCAAATTCTTAATCTTCAGACTTTAATGGCTCTTTTAAAAGTTCACGTGCACCAATATCTGCTTGTACATGAACATTTACAGCGGCATTTTGAAATTCTCCTTCCAACCACTTACCTTTTACACCCTTCCACTTCTGGGGTTCTTTCTTATTCAATGTTGTCCCAAATCCAAAAATATCTGAATTATAGTCCTTTTGTGCTTTTTCAACAACATGAACAACTTCTTCTTCAATTAGGTTTTTCAATTCTTTTTCTAATTGATTTAAGTAATCGTACTGCTCTTTTCTTGTTGATAATGTTCCTGCACCTTGCTGTTCAACCAGTATGCCCGATGTTTTAATATCTATTGTAAAAGAAATTCTACCTCCTTTAATATCTGGTTTTATCTTCGTTTTTGTTTCTCTGATTTCAACCGATACCAGCTTATTTTCCTCCATTTTAGAGGGAATTGTAAGAATGCCACTATTCACCTCTCCAATAATCCAATTATATCCACGTGCTTCTTTTTCATTAAGATACCCAACCACCTTGTCCTCTTTAATAACTGCTCCGCCTGAAAGCTTTAATTGTTGTGTGTCCTCTGACAATGTTCCATTTGACGGGGAATTTTCTGACATTTCCAATACTCCAATAACTGGATTAGTACCTATAGATAATGATTTTTTATAGAAATCATTCAATTGGATGACTGTTACATCAAAATTTAGTTTTTGATTTTCATGCAGACTCTCCAAAGAGTTTGCTGGTACTTGTTCCATGCCAAGATTATTTACACTAAGAATTTGTCGGGCCTGCATATCTTTGGCTATACAAATCCATACATATCCCCGTGATTCTTTTCCTCTCGTTATTGCATCAAGAACTGGTAATATTTCCTCTTTTGCTAACTGCTCACCTATAACGATGACTTTGTTGTGTGCATAAAAATTATTACGATCAAATTTCTGATTTACATTTCTTATTGCTTTATAAACAGTATCCCCAGTCGAGGAAATGACTTTAATAGGAGGTGTAGTTCCCCCGCCTTCCGGCTTTAGTGCAGAAGGGTTTGCAACTTGAGATGTAAAGAGTATTTCACCTGTTTCAGGATTTCTATCAATTCCAATTGCACTGACAATTCCTATCTCTTTCAATTCTCTCCGATCCCAACAACCAACTAATAAAAACAAACAGCTTAAAATGAAAACAATCCGCTTCAATTTTCTTCACTTCCATTTTCCCATGGTGAAGCTTTGGGCTTTTGGTTTGTACCTTGACGATTTGTCTCATGTTCCCATGTAATGGATTGGGGTCTTTGATTCATCTTCCATAGCGGGGCTCTTATTAACGTATCTTTCCACTCCCGTAAAATAATCGGAGCATGTGGTGCTAAATAGGGTGTACCGAAGGAACGTAATGAACACATATGAGCTAATATGATCAAAAACCCTATTAATACACCATATAAACCGAGAATACCGGCAAGTAATACGAAAAATAACCTTGATAATACAACAGCATCATTGATAGCAGGGACAATAAAACTGGAAATACCTGTTAGGGCCATTGCTATAACCATAGGGGCACTCACAAGACCAGCCTGTACGGCTCCTTCACCGATAATTAACGCACCAACAATTGAGATGGCTGAACCCACCGGTCTTGGTAAACGAACCCCGGCTTCTCTTAAAATTTCAAATGCAGTGCCAATTAATAATGTTTCAATCAAAACTGGAAATGGAACGGTTTCTTCAGCCGCAGCCATAGACGTTAACAAAACTGTTGGAATCATGGCATGATGATAGCTAGTAAGTGCCACATAAAATGCAGGAATTGTGACGGTAAGGAACAATGAAAGCAGCCTTAATAATCGGATCGCAGAGGCAAAATAAGGACGTGAGTAATAGTCTTCACTAATTTGAAAGTTTTCCACAAACATGTAAGGAACAGATAAAACAAATGGAGTACCGTCACATAATATAGCTACTTTCCCTTCCAATAACCTCGCAGCAATAATATCTGGTTTTTCACTATTCCCGACAGTAGGAAAAATAGATGTTGGATGGTCTTCAATAAGTTGTTCAACGTAACCGGACTCTAAAATAGAATCAATATTAATTTTTTCTAATCTTGCTTTTACTTCTTGGACAACCTTCTTATTGACAATCCCCTCAATATAAGCAATACGTATTTTTGTATGAGTTTGTTTACCAATTGTAAACTTTTCAAAATAAAGCTTTGGATTAACGATTTTCCTTCTAATTAATCCTGTATTAACTTCAATATTTTCAGTAAAACCTTCTCTTGGGCCTCTTACAACTGACTCTGTATCAGGTTCTGAAACATTTCTCATAGCAAACCCCTGTGCTTCAATTATCAGGGCAGAATCTGAACCATCTATGAATAGCGCAGCCTTGCCGGACAATATTTGGTTTACTACCGAATCAATTGCTGAGTGTTCTGAAAGACTGCCAACATCCAATACATTATTTTTCACAATATCTAAGTTACCTTTTTCTGAATAAGTTGTTCGGTTATTGTTCAAATTTAGTTCTTGTAGTGGTTTTATAACAAACTCGTTAATGTATTCATTACTAGATAAAGTTGAAAAATAACAAATAAACACTTTTAGAGGTTTCTCAATAAAAACAACAATCTCTCTAAAAACAATGTCATCATTTGTTTCAAGTAGTTCCTTTACCTTATTAATATTACGATCAATATCTACCCCAAACTTATCGTTGTTTTCTAAAACATGCATATTTTGAAAATTCGTATATGTAGGTTTGTTTTTTTTTTGATGGAAACGGAATTTTTTAAACACTTCGATACACCAACCACCTTCAAAGCTTCTAATTATATAGTATTATTTGTCATCTAAAGAAAATTTATCAAAGATTGTATTTTCCTATATATGTGTCAAATATTTTAACTATTCTTTTGAATATACAAACTATGCAATCTAGAATAAAAAACGCCTCAAATCCTTAAAATTAAGGATCTAAGACGTCTTAAGGTTTAGTTACTAATGATGAATCTACTATATAAATTACGTTTCTGTAGGTGTAATTAAATTACTAACATCTTACATATTTACGTTTGAAACCAAGCTTTCCTCTATCTATTTCCTTTTTGATATTTTCTGAAGCAAGGAGAATATTACTTTTCTTCTTGTCCCGTTTAATCTCAACTGGTCCAACTGTCTTCGCGGTTTGGACAGCCTTTTCATGTAGAGGCAAATAGGAAACCGCTACTGTATATATAAAATTATTCATAGCTGATTTTGTTCGTTCAGGAGAATCATGAATTGTTTTTTCTACCTGGTCAAGCATACCGGCAATCTTGTCTGCGTTAAATTCAGCGTCTGACCGATTCCCTAAAAGCCAACAGTAACAGCTCCAGCCTGCTGACATTCTAAGTTCTTCACCGCTTTCAATCCATTTATCTGCTACAGTCTGCGCAATATCGGTTTCAGACAAAGTAACAGCAACAACATAATCAGACAACATATAGAAATACGCAGCATCAATCCAGCGGTCAAAGTCTGCCTCAGTCATGATTGTGGGATCTGCAATAATACCGGCAAAATACATAGCATCATAGTTACCTGTCGCGTATAGCTGCTCCGCTAAAGGCTGGTTTTTCCCGATTTTCTTTGCGATCGGCTTCATCGCTCCGGTAGCTACACCAAAAACCGGTTCATGTGCACCATTTCTTCTATAAGTATTTTTTGTTCGTTCTTTTCCTAGTGCTTCAAGTTCCTGCATAACTAATTCAAAATCCATTGATTTGCAACATCCCCTTCAGTTAAACTTTCTTCTTAATTCTACCACGATCTTCTTACATTTGTTCAGGAGCTTTAACCCCCAATATACGCAGGCCTTCTTTTAGAACAATCGTTACTGCCTCAACTAATTGTATTCTTGCATATTGATGTTCGTCTTCCTCTAGGATTCGAACAGAACTATAGTATTTATTAAAAGCTTGTGCAAGATCAATCGTATACTTCGCAATTTGAGAAGGATCAAACTGGGCATATGCCTGCATAATCACTTCTTCGAATTTCATTAATAAAGATATGACTGTCCAGGCCTTCTCATCATTGTAAGCATTTATGGAAGAAGATGATTGATCCTTCCCTTTTGCCTTTCGTAAAATAGAGCATGCACGTGCATGTGTATATTGTACGTAGGGTCCTGTTTCTCCTTCAAAAGTTAACATTTCT
>Ga0182742_1001788_pt1 | contig 26094 bp, 23 predicted proteins | sample eDN5th37CBELigMG_FD_128880 | JGI IMG/M metagenome (GOLD analysis project Ga0182742, IMG submission 128880) | Enriched Miracle-Growth compost microbial communities from Emeryville, California, USA - eDNA 5th pass 37_C BE-Lig MG (version 2)... ...
ACACATAGATGTTGCCGAGCCCGGCGACGATCCGCTGGTCCAGCAGCAACAGCTTCACCGCCTGCTTCCGTCCGGCAAAGGCGGCCTGGAGGTGGGCCGCCGTCAGCGCGTCGCCCAAGGGCTCCGGTCCCAGGGCGGCGAAGGAGGGCCAGCTCTCCAGGGCCTCTGTCTCCGCCAGCGCGACGAAACCGAACCGGCGCGGGTCGCATAGGGACAGGCGGTGCTCGCTTGTTTCCAGCACCAGGTGATCGTGCGTGCCGAGCGATTCGGGGTCAATCCGCCAGCGCCCGCTCATCCCGAGATGGAAGATCATGGTGGAGCCGCGATCGGTATGCAGCAGACCATACTTGGCGCGGCGGCCGAGGCTTTGCACCCGGGCGCCGGTCAGCGCCTGGACGAGATCCGGGGGGAAGGGGAAGCGCAGGTCAGGGCGGCGTGTCTCCACCCGCTCCAACCGGGCACCCTCCAGCACACGCGCAAGGCCGCGCACGGTGGTCTCGACTTCGGGCAGCTCAGGCATGGAGGGGCGCGATAGACGGCGGGGTGGCCGCTGTCATCGGCCATCGCTTTCGGCCGCGCGGCACGCTACCCGACCTGACGATGCAAGCTGCTGCTTCCGACAAAGGCCAACAGGCCCGTGCTTTCGCTTCCCTCGCCTTGGTGATGCTGTTCTGGGCCGGCAATTCGATCGTCGCGCGCGCAGTGCGGTTCGAGGTGCCACCCTTCAGCCTCGCTTTCGGGCGCTGGTCGATCGCGCTGCTGTTGCTCGCGCCGTTCGCTGTCGGGCCGCTGCGGCGTGACTGGGCGGTGCTGCGCGCCACCTGGCCGGTCGTGCTGCTGCTTGGCCTCTTGGGCATCGGCGCCTTCAACGGCCTGCTCTATTCGGGCCTGCAGGATACGACGGCGACCAACGCGCTGCTGCTGCAGGCGGCGATCCCCGCGCTGGTGGCGCTGCTGGACCGCTTGATGTTCGGCGTGCAGGTGGGGCGGGTGCAGGCGCTCGGCATTGCCGCCTCCGTGCTGGGCGTGGTGTGGATCGTCTTCCAAGGTGACCCGGCTGCTGCGCTGCGGCTGCATTTCGGCCGGGGCGACGTGCTGGTGCTCGCCTCCGTGGTGGTCTGGTCCTTCTATACGGTGCTCCTGCGGCTGCGGCCGGCGATCGCGCCGATCAGCTTCATCGCGGCGACCTTTGCCGTGGGTGTGCTGACCATGGGGCCTCTGGCGGCGTGGGAGTGGCAGGCGGGGCGGCCGGTGCAGTGGAGCGCCGAGGTGGCGGGAGCTTTTCTTTATGTCGGCGTGCTGCCGAGCCTCGTCTCCTATTTCATCTACAATGCGGCCGCGGCGCGGATCGGCGCGGCGAGGGCAGGGCAGGCGATTACCATGATGCCGGTGTTCGGCGCGTTTCTCTCCGCCGCGCTGCTGGGGGAGGCGCTGCACGATTATCACTATGTCGGCATCGCCTTTATCCTCGCCGGCATCGTTCTGGGCGCGCTGGCGCCCAAGCCCGGCAAGGCGGCTGGCGCCGGCGGGACCGCGCGGCTAGAGGATCCGGCATGAGCGATACAGGCAAGAGCGAGCGGGTCTCCTTCGGTTACGAGGATGTGGACCCTGAGGAGAAGACGCGGCGCGTCGGCGCGGTGTTCTCCAGCGTTGCGGCCAAATACGATGTGATGAACGATGCCATGTCCGGCGGCATGCACCGTCTGTGGAAGGACCGCTTCGTGCGCCGGGTGAAACCCCGGCCCGGCGAGGCGATCCTAGACATGGCGGGCGGTACCGGCGACATCGCCTTCCGCATGGAAGCCTGCGGGGCGAGCGTTACCGTGGCGGACATCAACCAGGAGATGCTGGATGTCGGCATCGAGCGGGCTGTGGAGCGCGGGATCGACACGCTCGTCTGGTCCCGCCAGGACGCGACGCAGCTGACCTATCCCGACCGGGTGTTCGACGCCTACACCATCGCCTTCGGCATCCGAAACGTGACCCGGATCGAGGAGGCATTGGCCGAGGCGTTCAGGGTGCTGAAGATCGGCGGGCGGTTCTTCTGTCTCGAATTCTCCACCACCACCTGGCCTGGCTTCAAGGAAGTGTACGACCTCTATTCGCACCAGCTGGTGCCGAAGATCGGCCAGGCCATCGCGGGCGATGCGGATTCCTATCGCTACCTGATCGAATCGATCCGCCGCTTCCCTCCCATGCCGGAGTTCGAGGCAATGATCCGCCGCGCGGGCTTCACCCAGACCAAGGTGGAGCCGATCATGGGCGGATTGGTGGCGATCCATTCCGGCTGGAAGGTCTGACGCTCCCGCGATGACCACGCCTGCCACCCATATCTGGCGCCTCCTCAGCTGGGGGCGCACTCTCGCACGGCATGGCGCGCTTCGCGGCATCGAGAGTGATCCGAACACGCCAACGCCGGTCCGTCGGCTGGTGCGGCTCGCCCGTTTCGGCACGGTGCAGCCCCGAGAGCCGAACTATGCCACCGCCTTCCAGGCGATCGGCCCGGCGGCGATCAAGCTGGGGCAGACGCTCGCCACGCGGCCGGACCTCGTGGGCGAGGATGCGGCGAAGAACCTGCTGAGCCTGCAGGACAACCTCCCGCCCGTTTCGTTCGAGCAGATCCGCGAGCAGATCGAGCGCAGTTTCGAACAGCCGCTGGAGCGCCTGTTCGCGGAGGTCGATCCGGTGCCGGTGGGCGCTGCCTCCATCGCGCAGGTGCACAAGGGCATCACCACCGACGGGCGCACCGTGGCCATCAAGGTGCAGCGCCCCGGCATCCGCGAGCGGTTCGCGCGCGACATCCAGACCTATGAATGGGCCGCCGCGCATCTGGAGGCACTGGGAGGAGAGGCCGGGCGCCTGCGCCCGCGCCTGACCATCGCCAACTTCAAGCGCTGGACCAACCGCGAGCTGGACCTGCGGCGCGAGGCGGCTTCCGCCTCTGAGCTGGCCGAGGCGATGAAGGGCTTTCAGGGCTATTGCATCCCGTCGATCGATTGGGACCGCACCAATGGGCGGGTGATGACGATCGAGTGGATCGACGGCATCAAGATTGCGGATATCGCAGCGCTGCGGGCGGCTGGCCATGACCTGCCGGACCTCGCGCGCCGCCTCGTCCTTGCCTTCCTGACGCAGGCGATCAGCGCCGGCTTCTTCCATGCGGACATGCATCAGGGGAACCTGTTCGTGCGGCCGGACGGCAGCATCGTCGCCATCGATTTCGGCATCATGGGGCGCATCGACCGGCGCGCGCGGCAGTGGCTGGCGGAGATCCTCTATGGCCTCACCACCGGCAATTACCGCCGCGTGGCGGAGATCCATTTCGAAGCGCAATATGTGCCGAGCTACCACTCGGTCGATGAGTTCGCGACGGCCCTGCGCGCCGTGGGGGAGCCGATGCGCGGCAAGCCCGTGAGCGAGCTTTCCGTCGGCCAGATGCTGGACGGGCTGTTCGCCATCACCCGCGATTTCGACATGCAGACCCAGCCGCACCTGCTGCTGCTGCAGAAGACGATGGTGATGGTGGAAGGCATCGCCACCCAGCTGCACCCTGGCATCAACATGTGGGACGTTTCCGCGCCTTATGTGCGTAGCTGGATCCGTGATGAGCTGGGGCCGGAAGCCGCGCTCGCCAACCGCATTCGCGAGGATACGGAGACGCTGCTGCGCATCCCCGCGCTGATCCGGCGGATGGAGGAGAAGTATCCGCCCCGTGGCGGCGCGCCCGACCCGCCGCCGCTGCCCAAGGTGGAGCTGGTGTGGGAGCGGCGGCGCAGGCGTGGCGGCGGGCCCGGATGGGTCCGCTATGCGGCGGCGGCGCTGGCCGGCGGTGCGCTGGTCTGGGCCGGAGCCTTGGCGGGGTGGATCGGCTGACCCACGTCCTGGCGCGGTGGGAGGCGTTGGAACGCCCCTTCCGCGCACTGCCCCGCTGGGGCGCCGCCATGCTGCTCCTGCTGCTTCTTGCCGCGCTGGTGTGGAGCTCTTTCGCGGTTGCGGACCTGACAGGATTGCGCAATCGCCACGGCGCGGCTGCCACCCGGCAGGCCAGTACCGGGCAGGCCAGCGGTGGAGGCACCGGCGATCTGGCCCTCTACGAGCGCATCAACCGCCGGATGGAACAGGGCGAGGGCTATTATCAAGCCGCTCTCGCAGAGCAACGCACCCACAATTATCCCACGATCCCCTTCGTCACTGTGCGAACCCCGATCATGGCGTGGGGCTCTCTCCTCTTCGGGCAGCTGGGCTGGCGCATCATCGCTGCCGCCCTGCTGATCGCCACGACCTTCGCCTGGGTCGCTGCGCTGCAGGGGCGCGTTTCCTCCACGGAGAGGGCCCTGGCCGCCTTACTAGTTTTCACCGCGGGAACGGGCGCCTTTCTCGAAAGAGTGGGCCTGCTGCACGATCTGGTCGCCGGCCTGTCCCTGTCGCTGGCGCTGGGCCTCTATCGCCCGCACCGCTGGTGGCCGAGCTGGCTCGCCGCTTCTGCCGCGCTGGCGATCCGGGAGCTTGCGCTGCCTTTTGTGCTGCTATGGGCCGCCATGGCGCTGGTCCGTCGCAACTGGGGTGAGTTTGCCGCCTTGGCCGTGTTGCTGGCGCTGTTCGCGCTCGGCATGGCGCTGCACGCGTCGGCAGTGATGGCGGAGCGGCTGCCAGGCGACCTTCCCTCCCAAGGCTGGGATGCGATGCTCGGCCCTGCGCTGTTTCTGAGCAGCCTGGCGGAGGTCGCGCCGCCGCTGCCGCTTCTGCCGCCGGGGGTGGCAGGCCCATTGGCTCTGCTGCCGCTCGCAGGCTGGATGGGCCTGGGCGGGAGGATCGGTCTCACCGCCAGCCTGTGGTTTGCGGGATTCGCGCTGGCGATGGCGCTGTTCGCCCGCGCGACCAATTTCTACTGGGTGCTGCTGGTGCTGCCCGCCTACGCTGCCGGCATGGCGCTCACGCCCCGTGCGATCGCCGACCTTGTAGCGGCGGTGCTCGGTCGCGGGCTGGCGCAGCGCCAAACGCGCGGTTAGGGGGGGGCACCATGAAGGCGCCACGCATTCTACTCATCGTCGGCGGGGGGATCGCCGCCTACAAGTCGTGCGAGCTCGTCCGCCTGATGCGCAAAGGCGGGGCGGAGGTCACCTGCGTGCTCACCTCTGCGGGCGCGCAGTTCGTCACGCCGATGAGCCTCGCCAGCCTCTCCGGCAATGCGGTCCACACCTCCTTGTGGAACCCGCAGGACGAGGCGGAGATCGGCCACATCCAGCTCAGCCGCGCGGCCGATCTCGTGGTCGTCTGCCCCGCCACGGCGGACCTGCTGGCGAAGATGGTGGCGGGCATCGCTGACGATCTCGCCACCACGCTGCTCCTGGCGACCGATACGCCCGTGCTGGCGGTGCCGGCGATGAACGTGCGGATGTGGCAGCACGCGGCCACCCGGCGCAACGTCGCCTGGCTGCGGCAGAACGGCATTTCCGTCATGGAGCCGGACGAGGGGCCGATGGCCTGCGGCGAGTTCGGGCCGGGCCGCTTGCCGGAGCCGGAGGCCATCTGGCGCGAGATCGCCAGCCGCGTCGGGCTGGCGCCGCGTGCCGAAGCGAACGGCCCGCTCTCGGGCAAACACGTGGTCGTCACCGCCGGGCCGACGCATGAGCGCATCGACCCGGTCCGCTATCTCGCCAATCGATCGAGCGGCAAGCAGGGCTTTGCCATCGCCGCCGCGGCCGCAGAGGCCGGCGCGCGGGTGACGCTGGTCTCCGGACCAGTGAGCCTTGCCACACCGGCAGGAGTGGAGAGGGTGGACGTCGAGAGCGCGGCTGAGATGCAAGCCGCGGTGAATTCCGCGTTGCCCGCCGATGCGGCCATCATGGTCGCCGCCGTGGCGGACTGGCGGATCGAACAACCGGCTGAAGGCAAGATCAAGAAGCAGGACAGCGGCCCGCCCCAACTGGTGCTGGCGGAGAACCCCGATATCCTCGCCGGACTCGCGCAAAGCCCCAAGCGGCCGCGCCTGCTGGTGGGCTTCGCGGCGGAAACAAGCGACGTGATCGTGCACGCCACGCGCAAGCTCGCCGCCAAGGGTGCGGACTGGATCGTCGCCAACGATGTCTCGGGGGATGTGATGGGCGGCGACGCCAACAAGGTTCACCTGCTGCGGCCCACCGGCGTCGAGCACTGGGAACGGGCGAGCAAGCAGGACGTCGCCCGCCGTCTTGTCGCGCGCGTCGCAGAAGCTCTGGGCGAGGCGACAGATGTCTGAGCGCGTGCCGGTGCAGATCAGGCGGCTCCCGCATGGGGAAGGGCTCACGCTCCCCGTCTATGCCACGGCGGGGGCGGCCGGCATGGACGTGCTTGCCGCGGAAGACGTGACTCTGGCGCCCCGCGCGCGTCACGCCGTCGCGACGGGCTTCGCGCTGGCGATTCCGGAGGGGTTCGAGATTCAGGTCCGCCCCCGCTCCGGCCTTGCGCTGAAGCACGGGATCAGCCTGCCGAACACACCGGGCACGATCGACTCCGATTATCGGGGTGAGCTTAAGATCATCCTCATCAATCTGGGCGATGAAGCCTTCGTCATCCAGCGCGGTGACCGGATTGCTCAGCTCGTGCTGGCGCCCGTGGTGCTCGCCGAGTGGCAGGAGGTGGGTACCCTCGACGGAACCGTCCGAGGCGAGGGCGGTTTTGGTTCAACAGGCGGACATGCACGCTTATCAGACTGACCCAAAATGGCACAGATCCGCGGTCGCCGATCTTAACTAAGGCTGAAAATTGACTCCTTCTTGTGAGCATCGCATGGCGGGGCGGCATTGCGCCGGTGCCGGCCTTCACCTGCCAAAGCTGCTGGAGGCAATTTGGTCGAGATAGACTTCGAGGCGTTGTTCGCCCGGTCACCCAATCCTTATGTTGTTCTTGACAGCACTCTAGCGCTTGTCTGGATGAACGATGCTTACTTGCGCGCTACGATGCGTGATCAGGCGGCGTTGATTGGGCGCAACATGTTCGACGCCTTCCCCAGCGCTCCGGATTCGGACAGCTACCGCCTGCTCAAGACGTCGTTCGAACGCGTTCTATCCACCAGTGAGCCGGACGAGATCGCGCTGATCCGCTATGACATCCAGAAGCCGGATGGCGGCATGGACGTGCGGTACTGGAGCGCGACGCACACGCCCATCCTCGACGATGCGGGCGCCGTCGCCTACATCCTCCAGCACACCGTCGACGTGACTGAGTTGCACAACCTGCGCCGCATGCGGGACGAGATGGGCCTGGTGGAGCGGGCGAGCGCCGTACAGGCGCGCAATCTCGGTCTGCTGGAGGAAAGCTCCCAGCTGAAGATCATGTTCGAGCAGGCGCCCGGCTTCGTTGCGGTGCTGATGGGGGCGCAGCACCAGTTCAAGATGGCGAACCGCGCCTATCGCGATCTCGTGGGGCGCAGCGAATTGATCGGCAAATCCGTTGCCGATGCGCTGCCCGAAGTGGCGGAACAGGGCTTTATCGAGATTCTCGATGAGGTCCGCAGAAGCGGCAAGCCGTATGTCGCTGGCAATGAAGTCGTTGAGCTGAATCGTGGCGGTGGAGAAAGAGCCGAGAAGCGTTTTCTCAATTTTATTTTCCAGCCGATCTTCTCCCCGGCAGGTCAGGGGGAAGTGACCGGCATCTTCATCCAGGGTCATGACGTCACCGACGAGGTCCAGGCGCAGGAGCGGCAACGGCTGCTGATCAACGAGCTGAACCACCGGGTGAAGAACACTCTGGCCATCGTGCAGAGCCTGGCCAGTCAATCCTTCCGGTCCATTCCCGAATCTCAATCAGCGCGGCGCAGCTTTGACGCGCGCCTGAACGCGCTGGCGGCCGCGCACGGCCTGCTGACGGCCAACAATTGGGAATGGGCGACATTGGTGGACACGGTGCGGGCCTCGGTAGAAGCGACCGCCGGCGCCGCGGAAGAGCGCTTCAGCATCAACGGGCCGGATTTCGCGCTACAGCCTCAGACCGCCGTCTCCCTGGCGATGATCATTCATGAGCTGAGCACGAACGCGATCAAGTACGGAGCCCTTTCGACCGAGGGGGGCACGGTGGCGATCGACTGGACTATCGAGCAAGAAGGTGACGGCTGCCGCCTGCGGATCCAGTGGATCGAGCGCGGCGGGCCGCCTGTCACGGAGCCGGAGCGTCGCGGTTTCGGTAGCCGGCTGATAGAGCGCGGCATGTCGGCGGAGCAAGACAGCGCCGTCACACTGCGGTTTGAGAGCGAAGGGCTGCGCTGTTCGATCAGCACAATCCTGCCGAAGGCCACGGCATGACTGTCGAAGGGCGAACCGTGCTCTTGCTGGAGGACGAGCCCATCATCGCTTTCGCTCTGGAAGACATGCTGATCGACTGCGGCGCCATTCCGCTGTTCTGCGGATCGCTGGAGGCGGCGAGCACCACCCTTGATCACACGAAGCCGGATCTCGCGATCCTCGACGTGAACATCCACGGCGAGCAAAGTTACCCGGTGGCGCAGCGCCTCGCGGAGCGCGGCGTGCCGTTCATCTTCGCCACCGGCTACGGCAACGCGCTTCACCCGGCCCAATTTTCCGACGTGCCGACGGTTTCCAAGCCTTACAGGATGGAAGAGGTGGAGCAGGCCTTCGCTTCGCTTCCCGCGCGCACGCCTCACGGAGCCGGAGGCTAGCCGCCGGTCTCCAGCAGCGGGCGCATCCAGTCCAGAAGTGGCCCCGTCAGCGATTGATCGCCTGTGCCGACGGCCATGCCTTCGGTGAAGTGGTTGTGATCCCGCAGATAGATCGTGCGGGCGCAATCCCCCGCGCTGCACAGCCCCACGGCCAGTGCATCGCCAAATTCCTTCATCATCTGCGGGTCGAACTCCGCGTAGGACAGGAACAGCGGGATCTCGGCCTGGGCAAGCCGCTCGATCGCCTGCGGGGCGGTCTGAAGCTCCGCGTCGCTGCCGTAATAGGGATGCGGTTCATCACCTGGTGCCGGCGCGTAGAAGGGAGAGAGCAGCACCGCTCCCTTGATGGCGGCCGCCTCTGACCCCCGCAATTGTGGGTGTGCCACATAGTCGGCGACGTGATTCGCTCCGGCAGAGTGGCCCCACAGCACGATGCGGCTCGGGTCCCCGCCATGCTCGGCAATATTGGCGCGCACCCACGCGATGGCCGCCTTCAGATCCTGCGCCGCGGCTGGCCACGGATGGCCGGGCGCGAGGCGATAGTTGATGCTGACACCCACCATGCCCTGCTTCGCCGCCCAGAGCGGGATGTTGTCAGGGTAGAAGGCACCGTGCTTGTCGCCGCGCACGAAGCCGCCGCCATGCACGAACAGCAGCACTGGCCGCCCCGCGCCACCCTGCTCGGCCGCGTAGATGTCGAGCTTGTGGAGTGCGTCTCGCCCATAGGAGATGTCACGCTGGATGGTCACGCCGTCCCACGCGCTTTCCGGAAAAAGCGGCTGATAGGCAGAGCCAATGCTGGGATCCATGGACTGTCCGGCTGCCCGGATTTGTTCGGCAATGCTCGGCGGAACCTGCGCGCTGGCGGTGGCGGACAGCACAATCAAGGCTGTGCTTGCGGCGAAAAGGCTTCGCATTGGACCGGTCCTCTCTCCCTTGCGCCGGCCTTCTGCGGGCCGGGCGCTGCAAGTCCTATCCGCAGTCAGGCACGATCTCCAAGCGCGCAAACAAAAAGGCAGGCCACTTGCGGGCCTGCCTTCCTGTGGCTTGCGTTCTGATGGATCGGATCAGTTGCCGCGAGTGCGCTGCACCGGCTGATCCTCCGGCTTGATGGAGATGCGCACCGTCTCGCCCGAATTGCCGGGGAAGTCCGTGAACATCGCTTCCACCAGGTTGGGCACCAGGTACTGCAACCGGTTGGAGGTAGAGACCGCCTGCGCCTTGCCCTCGAACAGCCGCTGGCCGTCCGCAGCCCGGTCGATCTTCAACTCGATGCCGCTCGTATAGACGGTGTAGCTGTCGATATCGTTGCCAAAGCCGCCATAGCCGAAGAAGCCCGGGTTCCAGCCATAGCCCCAGGCGCCCATCGGGACATAGCCAATGCGCGGGCCGCCACGGCCGCGATAGACGACGGGGCGATAGGAATACCACGGGCTGTAGAACGGGTCTCCATAGAAGCCCGGCCGGCTGACGATCTTCTCGCGCCCATTGTCCACGCCGTAATTGAAGCGCACCAGCAGCGTCGCGCTCTCCGGCGTAGCGGCCTGGGTGTAGCCGAGCTCCGCCATCTCCGCTTCCACGTAATCGGCATAGCGGGCGAATTCGAGCCCGCCGGCAAGCGCCGGGTCCTCCGGCACGACGGCAAAGGTCTGGCCCTGGGGCGCAGGCAGCTGGCTTTCGAACCGCGACACATCAGCGCGGAAGGGGGAGGCGCAGGCGGCAAGGCCGGCCAGTGCCAGTGGCACGGCTGCCAGCTTCAGCCCCCGCGCAATCTTGGACAAGGTCGTCATGGCTATTTTCTCGCAAGCTCAAGTCTACGCAGTACGTTAGTGCCAATATAGGCGCACCGCCCGCGATCTGTAGGGGATCAAGTACCTGGCCGGCGCTGAATAGCCCTTGAATGGGAAAGCTGAGAAATGTTGAATTGCAAGCACTTGCAGCGGCTCCACGGCGCCACCGCAAGTGCTCTCAGATTGTCACCGAACCATGCCCAGCGCGTCGTACGCCGCATCGAGCGTTGGTGCGCCGATCGCGCGAGCTCGCGCCGCGCCGCCGCCCAGGATGGCATTGAGCGCCGCCCGGTCCTCCAGCAGCGCGGTGAAGCGCTGGGTGATCGGCGCCAGCGTTTCCACCAGCAGCTCGCCCAGCGCCGGCTTGAAGGCGCCGAACCCTTGTCCGCCATGCTCGGCCAGCACCTGCTCCACGGAGCTGTCGGTCAGCGCGGCATAGATCGTCACGAGGTTGAGCGCTTCCGGCCGCCCTTCCAGCCCCGCCTTCTCGCTCGGCAGCGGCTCGGGGTCGGTTTTCGCCTTCTTGACCTTCTTCATCACCTCGTCTGGCGCGTCGGTCAGGTTGATGCGGCTCATGTCCGATGGGTCGGACTTGCTCATTTTCGCCGTCCCGTCCCGCAAGGACATGATCCGCGCTGCGGCGGGCGGGATAATCGGCTCCGGCAGGGTGAATACCGGCGCATCCTCCGACGCGAAGTCATTGTTGAACTTCTGCGCCACGTCGCGCGCCAGCTCCAGGTGCTGCTTCTGGTCCTCGCCCACCGGCACATGCGTCGCCTGATAGAGCAGCACGTCTGCCGCCTGCAGCACGGGGTAGGTGAACAGGGCAACACTCGCGCCCTCGCGGTTCTTACCGGACTTGTCCTTGAACTGCGTCATCCGGTTCAACCAGCCGATCCGGGCGGTGCCGTTCAGCAGCCATTGCAGCTCCGCATGGGCGGGCACCTGCGCCTGGTTGAACAGGATCGAACGTGCGGGATCGATGCCGCAGGCGACCAGCGCCGCCGTCAGCTCCAGCGTGCCGCGACGCAGCGTCTCCGGATCGTGCGGCATGGAAATCGCGTGCATGTCCGCCAGGAAGAACAGGCATTCGCTGCCCTCCGGCAGTTCGTCCTGCATCCGCACCCAGTTGCGGATTGCGCCAAGATAATTGCCGAGATGGAGTGAGCCCGTGGGCTGGATACCGGAAACAATACGCATGGGAGGAAAACCGTGTCTGGCTGAAGAGGAAAGGCTCAGGCGGGGCGGCGACGCAGCTGGTCGATCGTGCTGCGATCAACCACCTTCAGCGCCACAGCAGCGCCGAGGAATGCCACGCCGCCGATCGCCACCAGAGCAGCGATCGCGCCGATGCGTTCCGGCGCGGAGCCTGAATACCAGTCAGTGCCATAGGGCATCGCATACCACAAAACTGCGCCCATGAAAGCGGCGGCGCCCGCGATGCGCAGGATGCGCGACACCACCAGCGGCGTCAGGTGATAGAAGCCGCGACGGGCGAGTATGGTGTAGAGCGCCGCCACGTTGCACCACGCGCTCACTGCCCCCGCCAGCGCCAGCCCGACCACGCCGAGGCGCGGCACCAGCAGGAAGTTCAGCGCGATGTTGATCAGCAGCGCGCCCCCCGCGGTGAACACCGGCGTGCGCGTATCCTTGCGGGCGAAGAAATTCGGCACCAGCACCTTGATCAGCACGTAGGCAGGCAGTCCCACCACCAGCGCCGAAACGACACCGCCCGTCGCCATGCTGTCTGCCAGCGTGAACGCCCCGCCGGTGTAGAACGCGCGAGTGAAGGCGCTGCCGAGCACGAACAGCGCCACGGCGGCCGGCACGGTCAGCAGCAGCGCCAGCTCCACCGCATTGCTCTGCAGGCGGAAGGCACCCTCGGAATCGTCCTGGCCGATATGTCGGGAGAGCGAGGGAAGGATCGCCGTGCCCAGCGCGATGCCGATGATCCCCAGCGGCAGCTGGTTCAAACGGTCCGCCATGGCGAGGAAGGTGTAGGCGCCATCCGGCAGGGTGGAGAGGAAGAACAGGTCGATGAAGCGGCTGATCTGGTACACGCCAGCGCCAAGCACCGCCGGCAGGATCAGCACGCCCAGCTCCTTCACGCCCGGCGTCAGGCGAGGGCGGTGCAGCCGAATGCGGAACCCCATGCGGTGCGCGAACCAGCCGAGCCACAGCATTTGCAGCACGCCGGAAATCGTGACGGAGATCGCCAGCAGCACCCCAACCTGCCGCCGCAGCTCCGGCGAGTCGCTTTGTACCGCCCCGTAGAGGAGGGCGATCACCATGCAGACATTAAGCAGGATCGGCGCCGCCGCCGCTGCTGCAAAGCGCGAGAGGCTGTTCAGCACCGCCGCGAACACGGTCGCCAGGCTCATGAAGGCCAGATAGGGGAAGGCCACCCGCGCCATCAGCACGGCAAGGTCGTAAAGCTCCGCCTCGCTCTCGATGCCTTCATTCGCGAACAGCCCCGCAAACCAGGGCATGGCGATCAGCGCCAGGGCGGAGAAGACGATCAGCACCGGGATCAGCACCGCCATCACCTCTTCGGCGAAGCGGCGTGCCTCTGAGTGATCCCCGTCCTTCGTCATCCGCCGGTTGAACAGCGGCACGAAGGCGGATGAGAAGGCCCCTTCCGCAAACAGGCGGCGGAAGATGTTGGGCAGCTGAAAGGCCAGCTGCCACGCATCCGCCACCCCGCCTGCTCCGAGCACGCGGGCCAGCATCATGTCCCGCGCGAAGCCGAACACGCGGCTGACGGCTGTCAGCCCGCCGATCGTACCCACATTGCGGAGGAGACTCATCGGCGCAGGTTCATGCGCGGGTCCGGCTCAGCGAGCGCGTGGCTGGCGTCAGGCCTGACCGGCTGGCTCGCCGCCGAGCTGGGCCTGCTGTTGCTGCAGCTGCTGGGCATAGAGGCCATTGAAATCGATGGGGTCGAGCAGCAGCGGCGCAAAGCCCGCATCGCGCACCGCATCGGCGATCACCCGGCGAGCGAAGGGGAACAGGATGCGCGGCCCTTCCGCATAGGAGAAGGCGTGCTTCTGCTCCTCGCTCATGTTCCGCATGCCGACGAGGCCGCAATAAGCCAGCTCTACAATATAGGCCGTGCCCTGGCCCGTCTTCGCGGTGGCGGAGATCTTGAGCTCCACCTCCGTCACTTCCTCATTGATGCGGCGGGCGCCGATATTGAACTGCACGTCCAGCTGCGGCTGCTCGTTCCACTGGAAGCTTTCCGGCGCGCGCGGGTTCTCGACCGAAAGGTCCTTCACATATTGCGAGATCAACCCGGCCATCGGCTGCGTGTCGGAGCCGTTGCCGCCATTGCCACTGGCGCCATTGTCGAGGTTGGTGAGGACGTCGCCTTCGTCGGCCATCTGGTGTCATCTTTCGGCTGGGCGGGCGCCGTGGCGCCGGTTGGGTGAATGCCGCGCGCCTAGCATCGGCATGGCAGCGCCGCAACAAGGGCAGGGGGGCTAACACGTCGTGCTCGTGGGGCGGTCCAAGACCCGGGAAGCGTTGTGGATTTGTAATCAGTGCCTATTTCGGGCAGTGTGGGATTTGGCCTGCAGCCGCCGCGCGCGGCAGGCTTAAACAATCGGGAACTGCACGTGATTGTCGAAATCGTCATCCTGGCCATGATCGCCGCCTTTCTGGGCCTCAGGCTCTATTCCGTGCTGGGCCGCCGTGCCGAGCATGAGGAGGAGCCTGTGCCGACTCGGTTCGAGCGTGGCGAGAGCGCCAATGCTCCGCGCCCGGCACCGGTTGCGGTGGCTGACCAGTCGCGTCCCAACCGGGAGATTGCAGGCTTCCCTCCCGCAGTGGAGCATGGCCTTCGGGAGATCAGCGCGGCCGATCGCCGGTTCGACCTGCTGGCCTTCGTGGAAGGTGCGAAGGCTGCCTATGCGATGGTCCTCGAGGCATTCTGGCGCGGCGACAAGGATGAGCTGCGGGAGCTGTGCGACGATGACGTCTATGCCAGCTTTGCCGCCGCGATCGATGCGCGCACGGCGGCGGGCGAGACACTCGACAACCGCCTGGTGCGCATTGAGGATACGACGATCCAGGCCGCCAGCCTGGACGGCCGCATGGCGCGCATTGCCGTGCTGTTCGTGGCTGACATTGCCGCGGTAACGCGGAACAGCGAAGGCACGGTGGTTGCCGGTTCACTCGACGATGCGATTGTGTCGCGCGACGTGTGGACCTTCAAGCGGGACGTGAGCTCGTCCACGCCCGACTGGCTGCTCGACGAGACCGACGAGGGCTGATCGGCTGGGGTCGGGGGATCGCGGTCTGACAGGCCGGGGCTGGTTTTCGCCCCGGTTGCGGCCTGCGAACGAGGCGGTGCAATGCGGAACGCTCGCGATCCACGACCCTTGCGCCTCAAGAGCGAGAGTCGATGAAGGCGCCTCGAGGGCTTAGCGCCGGTGAGGCGGCGCTGTGGGCGCGGGTGGCGCGGACTGTCACGCCCCTGCATCCCCAGAGATCCCCTTTACCGGCTGAAACTGCGTTGCGCGAAGAGTCTGAGCCGGCTCCGCCTCCGCCCCCGCCAAAAGCTCGCCGGCCCGCCCCTGCGAAAGCCGCGCCTCCGCCTGGAGACCACGGGCGAACTCCGCCGCTCTCTCCCGATCGTGGGCTGGACTCTTCATGGGAGCGAAAGCTGGCGCGTGCGGCCGTGGAGCCGGACTTCACGCTCGATCTCCACGGCCACACGCTGGATCAGGCGCACCAGCGGCTGGACATGGGTCTGGGGCAGGCGAAGGCGATGGGTGCGCGGCTCGTCTTGCTGATCACAGGCAGGTCTCGCCCTGCCGAGGCGGCGGACCGCGGGGCCCGGCGCGGGGCGATCCGCGCCAAGGTGCTCGATTGGCTGGCGGCGGGCCCGCATGGCTCCGACATCGCGGCGATCCGCAACGCACACCGGCGGCACGGGGGCGAGGGAGCGCTCTACCTGATCCTCAAGCGGCGGCGATAAAGGCAGGCGCGCCGCATGAAAAAGGCCCCCGGCATCGCTGCCAGGGGCCCTGTTCTTCAATCGGCCGGAAAAGCGCTCAGCCGGCGCTTTCGGTCTCACCGGCCACGTCGCCGCCCTTGTTCATGATGTCGAACCGGTCGGCATTCATCACCTTGTTCCACGCCTTCACGAACTGCCGGGCGAACATCTCGCCCGCATCCGCCCCGGCATACACCTCGCACAGGGCGCGCAGCTGCGAATTCGCCCCGAAGGCGAGATCGGTGCGGGTGGCGGTCCAGCGCCGCACATTCGTCTGGCGATCGGTGCCCGCGAACACCTCGTCCGCTTCGCCGTCGATCTGCTTCCAGGCGGTGCCCATATCGAGCAGGTTGACGAAGAAGTCGTTGGTCAGCTGCCCAACGCGATCGGTGAACACGCCGTGCTTGGATCCGCCCTGGTTGGCGCCCAGCACGCGCAGGCCGCCCACCAGCACCGTCATCTCCGGCGTCGTGAGGCCGAGCAGCTCGGCACGGTCGACCAGCAGCTCCTCCGTCGGCACGTTGTAGCGCACCTGCAGGTAGTTGCGGAAACCGTCCGCCTTCGGCTCCAGGTAGGCCATGTCGCCCGCGTCGGTCTGCTCCTCCAGCGCATCCACGCGGCCCGGAGTGAACGGCACTGTGATGTTGTATCCGGCATCGCGCGCCGCCTTCTCCACGGCGGCGCTGCCGCCAAGGACGATCAGGTCGGCGATGGAGACCTTCTTGCCGCCGGTGGCCGAACCGTCGAAGTCGCTCTTGATCCGCTCGTAGGTGGCGAGGACGCCGGCCAGCTCGTCCGGGTCATTGGCTTCCCATTCGCGCTGTGGAGCGAAGCGGATGCGGGCGCCGTTCGCCCCGCCCCGATGGTCGGACCGCCGATAGGTCGCGGCGGAAGCCCATGCCGCCTTCACCAGTTCCGAGACGGAATGGCCGGCATCGAGGATCGTCTGCTTCAGGTTCGCGACGTCGCTCTGGTCGATCGTCGTATAATCCGCCTTGGGCAGCGGATCCTGCCAGAGGAAATCCTCCTCCGGCACTTCCGGCCCGAGATAGCGGCTCTTGGGCCCCATGTCGCGATGGGTCAGCTTGAACCATGCCTTCGCGAACATCTGGTTGAAATATTCCGGATCGGCGCGGAAGCGTTCGACGATTTCGCGGAAGTCCTTGTCTTCCTTGAAGGCGAGGTCGGCCGTGGTCATCATCGTCGGCACGCGGCGATCGGGGCTGTGGGCGCCGGGCGCCATGTCCTCGGGCTGCTGGTTGACGGGCGCCCATTGCTTGGCTCCCGCCGGGCTCTTCTCGAGCTTGTACTCGTAATCGAGCAGCATGTGGAAATAGCTCATGTCCCACTTGGTCGGCGTGGGTGTCCACGGGCCTTCGATGCCGCTGGTGATCGTGTGATCGCCCATGCCGCTCTCATGGCCGCTCTGCCAGCCGAGGCCCTGCTGGGCGATGTCCGCCCCTTCCGGCTCCGCGCCCACCTTGGAGGCGTCGCCCGCACCGTGGCACTTGCCAAAGGTGTGGCCGCCGATGGTGAGGGCCGCCGTTTCCTCATCCGTCATACCCATGTTGCGGAACGTGGCGCGGATGTCGCGCGCCGAACCCCACGGGTCGGGGCTGCCGCCCGGTCCTTCCGGGTTCACATAGATGAGGCCCATCTGGATTGCCGCGAGCGGGTTCTCCAGCGCGCGGCCCGATTCTTCATCGATCCGGGTCTGGGCACCCCGGCCGACCCACTGCTCCTCGGTTCCCCAGTAGACGTGCTCCGGCTGGTAGGCGTCCTTTCGCCCGCCGGCGAAGCCGAGGATCGGCGCGCCCATGCTCTCAAAGGCCACGTTCCCCGCCAGGATCAGCAGGTCGGCCCATGAGAGATTGCGGCCATATTTCTGTTTGATCGGCCACAGCAGCCTGCGCGCCTTGTCCAGGTTGGCGTTGTCCGGCCAGGAATTAAGCGGCGCGAAGCGCTGCTGTCCGGTATTGGCGCCGCCGCGCCCGTCCGCGATGCGGTACGTGCCGGCAGCGTGCCAGGCCATGCGGATGAAGAAGGGGCCGTAATGGCCATAATCGGCCGGCCACCAGGGCTGGCTGTCGGTCATCAACGCGGTGAGGTCCCGCTTGACCGCGTGATAATCGAGCGCGTTGAACGCCTCTGCATAATCGAAGTCGTCGCCGTAGGGATCGCCCGTGGCGCCGTGGTTCGGCAGGATGTCGAGCGAAAGCTGGTTCGGCCACCAGTCACGGTTGGTGCGTCCGAGCAGCGAGCGGAGTGCCTCGGCTTCTTCCATCGGGGAGCCGTCAAGCGGATCCCCACCCGTCTTCATGTCCATCTCACTCTCCTCCGTGTCGATCTTGTGCCGTTTGCCGGACGAGTCCGGCGACAGGGAGAGCGTAAAGCCGGCTTCACGTTCGGCGAAGCAAGACATTCCGATAAGTTTGACTGTTTAAATCGATTAAGAAGAAGGGAACCAAAAGGCCCTGAAATCGTATTTGCGTCCAACGCAGAAGGGGCGCGTTGCTTGCCGCAACACGCCCCTCGCTCACGCAGGTTGTCTCAGGCCGCTTGGGCGACTTCTTCAACTGCCTCGTTGCGGATCAGGTAGTCGAATGCGGATAGCGCCGCCTTCGACCCCTCGCCCATGGCGATGATGATCTGCTTGTACGGCACCGTCGTTACGTCGCCCGCAGCGAAGATGCCGGGCAGGTTCGTCTCGGCCTTGTGATCGATGACGATCTCGCCGAACTTGGACAGTTCCAGCCCGGAATCCTTCAGCCACTCGGTATTGGGCACGAGGCCGATCTGCACGAACACGCCTTCCAGCGCGACGGTATGCTGCTCGCCGGTCGCCCGGTCTTTGTAATGCAGGGCGCTGACACGCTTGCCGTCTCCGGTGATCTCCGTCGTCTGCGCGTTCACGAGGATATCGACGTTCTTCATGCTGCGCAGCTTGTCCTGCAGCACCTGGTCCGCGCGCAGCTTGGTGTCGAACTCCACCAGCGTCACGTGACCGACGATGTTCGCAAGGTCGATCGCCGCCTCGACACCCGAATTGCCGCCGCCGATCACCGCCACGCGCTTGCCCTTGAACAAGGGGCCATCGCAGTGCGGGCAATAGGCAACGCCGGCATTGCGATATTCCTGCTCACCCGGAACGCCGAGGTTGCGCCAGCGCGCGCCGGTGGAGATGATCACGCTCCGCGCCTTCAGCGAAGCGCCATTTTCGAACACCACCTCGTGATAGCCGCCCTTCGTCTTGGCCGGGATCAGCTTCTCGGCCCGCTGCAGGTTCATCACGTCGATGTCGTATTCGCGCACGTGGCTTTCCAGCTGCGCGGCGAGCTTCGGCCCTTCGGTGTAGGGCACGGAGATGAAGTTCTCGATCCCCATCGTGTCCAGCACCTGCCCGCCAAAACGCTCCGCCGCGATGCCGGTGGAGAAGCCCTTGCGCGCGGTGTAGATCGCGGCCGAAGCGCCGGCAGGGCCGCCGCCAACCACCAGCACCTCGAACGGCTCCTTGTCCGCCAGCTTGGCCGCGGCGCGCGCGGCGGCGTTGCCGTCCAGCTTGGCGAGGATCTCTTCCACGCCCATCTTGCCGCTGGCGAACATCTCGCCGTTGAGGAAGGTGGCGGGCACCGCCATCACGTTCCGCTCATCCACTTCCTGCTGGAAGGAGCCGCCTTCGATCAAAGTCGCGGTGATGCGCGGATTGTACAGTGCCATCAGCGTCAGCGCCTGCACCACGTCCGGGCAGTTGTGGCAGGAGAGCGAGAAGTACATTTCGAAGGCGTACTCGCCCTCCAACTGCTCGATCTGCCGCAGCACCTCGTCAGACACTTTGGGCGGGTGACCGCCGGCCCACAGCAGGGCAAGCACCAGCGAGGTGAACTCATGCCCCATCGGCAGGCCGGCGAAGCGCACCCACTTGGATGCGTCGGACGCGCGGCGGATGATGAAGCTGGGGTTGCGATCCTCGGTGCCGTCGAAGCTGGCGGTCACCTTCTCGCTCAGCGCGGCGATCTCTTCCAGCAGCGCGCGCGTATCGGCAGACTTCTTGCCGTCGTCCAGCGAGGCGACGAGCTCGATCGGCTCGCGCAGATTGCCGAGATACTGCCGCAGCTGCTGCGTCATGGTGGCGTCAAGCATCGACGAATTCCTTATGTCCTGAAAACAGTACGGCCCGGGAGCTCAGGTTCTGATGCCTAAGCGCCCGGGCCGGATGCGACCCGTTTGCACGGGCTCGAAGGGCGTTAGCCTTTAGATCTTGCCGACGAGGTCGAGCGAAGGAGCCAGCGTCTCGGAGCCTTCTTCCCAGGCGGCCGGGCAGACCTGGCCGGGGTTGTTGCGGACGTACTGGGCAGCGCGGATCTTGCGCACCAGCTCGTTCGCATTGCGGCCCACGCCCTCACAGGTGATCTCCATGATCTGGATCACGCCATCGGGATCGATCACGAAGGTCGCGCGGTCGGCGAGGCCGGAATCCTCGCGAAGCACGCCGAAGTTCTTGGACAGCGTGTGCAGCTGGTCACCCAGGAACGGGTACTGCAGCTTGCCGATCTTCTCGGAGGTGTCGTGCCAGGCCTTGTGGCTGAAATGCGTGTCGGTCGACACGGCATAGACGTCGACGCCCAGCTTCTGCAGCTGCTGGTAGTGCTCGCCCAGGTCTTCCAGCTCCGTCGGGCAGACGAAGGTGAAGTCAGCCGGGTAGAAGAAGAAGACGGCCCACTTGCCTGCGAGGTCGGCTTCGGTGACTTCGAAGAAGTCCATGCCGGCCTGGAAGGCGGTTGCCTTGAACGGCTTGATGGTGCTGCCGATAATTCCCACGGTGATCTCCCTGTGGTTGGTTGGAAACTCGAAGCTCCCAGATAGGACGCATTGTCGTGCGGGAAAGCGGAGCGTTGCGATCCTGAGGATCGGAATAATCGATCAGCCGAAGGACACTTTCGAAAAGTGCAACAGCTGTTCGATTTTTCGCAACATTCGCGCCGACTTGTTCGGCCGGTCAGGCCTCAGCCGCACTGCGCCCGGTGCAGCATCTTGTGGTCGGCCAGCACCAGCGCCATCATCGCCTCCACCACCGGCGTGCCTCGGATGCCAACGCACGGATCGTGCCGACCCTTGGTAGCCAGCTTCGTCGCCTCGCCATCGCGCGTCACCGTGTCCTGCGGGATGAGGATGGAACTCGTGGGCTTGAACGCGACCCGCACCACAACCGGCTGCCCGGTGGAGATGCCGCCCGCAATGCCGCCCGCATGATTTGCCGCGAACTCCGGCCCATCGGCCGCTCCGCCGGGGAACATCGGATCGGCATTCTCCTCGCCCCGCAGGCGCGCGGCATTGAAGCCGTCACCGATCTCCACGCCCTTGACCGCGTTGATGCCCATCATCGCGCTCGCAAGGTCCGCATCCAGCTTGGCATAGAGCGGCGCGCCCCAGCCGGCGGGTACGCCCATGGCCACGCACTCGACCACCGCGCCCAGGCTGGATCCGGCCAGCCGCGCCTCATCCACCAGCGTCTCCCACCGCTTCGCCGCTGCGGCATCGGGGCAGAAGAACGGGTTCTGGCGGATCTGAGCAGGGTCGAACGCCGTGCGGTCGATCGCATCGCCGCCGATCTCGCTGACATAGGCCATGATGGTGACGTCCGGGATCACCAGCCGCGCCACCGCGCCAGCCGCAACCCGCGCCGCCGTCTCCCGCGCGCTTGAGCGCCCGCCGCCGCGATAATCGCGGAAGCCGTATTTCGCATCATAGGCATAATCTGCATGCCCGGGCCGGTAAGCCTTGGCGACGTCCGAATAGTCCTTGGACCGCTGATCGGTGTTCTCGATCATCAGGCTGATCGGCGTGCCGGTCGTGCGCCCCTCGAACACGCCGGAAAGGATCCGCACCTCGTCCGCCTCGCGCCGCTGCGTGGTAAACTTGGACGTTCCCGGCTTGCGCGCGTCGAGGAACGGCTGGATCGCCCCCTCGTCCAGAGACAGCCCCGGCGGGCAGCCATCGACCACGGCGCCCAGTGCGGGCCCGTGGCTCTCTCCCCAGGTGGTGAAGCGGAAGACGCGGCCGAATGTGTTCCAACTCATGGGCCCGCGCTATTGTCACAAACGCGGTGGAAGTCCACGCTGTCCTACCGAAGCGCCGCAAACGCAGCCTCGGGCGGTGAACCATTGTCCTTCCCACCTATCCAATGCTCCAACAGGCACCCGCTCCATGCCTTTGGAGAAGCGGCGGATTTTTGGCTCTCAGGACAGTGTTCCAGGTGTTCCAAGGCCTCTGTCCTTTTCGCTCTCAGAACAGTGTTCCAGGTGTTCCAGCCTTCCGCGCCAGGACAGTGTTCCAAGTGTTCCAGCCGCCCCCTTCAGCACCTTGCGGACAACGGGGAATCGCCTCTGGCAAAAGTGCCGCGGGCAGGGCAGGGAACAGATCATGATCGCAAAGCTCACCGGCCGCTTGGAGGAGACGGGCACCGATTGGGCGGTGATCGATGTCGGCGGCGTCGGTTACCTCGTCTTCTGCTCGACCAAAACGCTGGTGGCGCTCGGCAATGTCGGGGAAGCCTGCCGCGTCTATACCCACATGCAGGTGAGCGAGACGGACATGCGCCTGCTGGGCTTCGCCGAAGCTGCGGAGCGAGACTGGTTCCGCCTGCTGACCCACGTCCAGGGCGTCGGCAGCAAGGTCGCCCTCGCGATCCTCTCCGCCCTCTCGCCCGGCGAACTGCGCGATGCCTGCGCCAGAGGCGATTCCGCCAGCGTAGCCCGAGCCAACGGCGTCGGCCCCAAGCTCGCCAGCCGCATCGTCAACGAGCTGAAGGACAAGGCCGGCGCGCTGCCGGGTGGGGGTGGGTTCGCGGGCGCGGCCGGCGTTGTGTCACCGGCTGGCGGTGCCAGCGCCGATGCCGTCAGCGCGCTTCAGAACCTCGGCTTCAAACCGGCCGTAGCAGCCAGCGCCGTCGCCCACGCACAGGCGGAGTTGGGCGAGGAAGCGGGCCTGAACGACCTCGTCCGCGTCGCGCTGAAGAGGGCTGCGGGATGAGCAGCCCCTCTCTACCCCGTCATCCTGAACTCGTTTCAGGATCCATCCCGCCGTTCGCGCGGAGCCATCGGCTCAAACCCAAGCCCCACCGCCAAATCCTGCCACTCCGGGTTCGCGGCATTGATCAGGTTGATCTTCCAATCACGCCGCCAGTTCTTGAGCTGCTTCTCACGAGCAATCGCACCTTCCATTTCGTCGAACATCTCGAAGTGAACCAGCCGATGCACGCCGTAACGGCTGGTGAAACCACCTGTGATACCCTCCCGATGCTCCCGCAGGCGCTTCATCAAGTCCGAAGTGACGCCGATATACAGCGTGCCGTAATGCCCGCTCGCGAGGATGTAGACGCAGGGGCTGCGTTCAGTCGGCATGTTGCAGGGCCTGCCGCCCAATGGACCCTGAAACAAGTTCAGGGTGACGAATCCAAGTCCGCCCCCGCCCCCTCACACCGTCATGCTGAACTCGTTTCAGCATCCATGTCGCCTTACGTGCCAGTGGTGGCGGTGCTGTGAAACGCCCGAGCCACCTCATCCTCATCGCTGCCGCCTTCATCACCGGCCTGTTTGCCGGCTCCTGGCTCGACGATTGGCTGGACATCGATAGCTGCTTCGACGCGGGTGGGGCGTGGAACTACGAACGCGGACTTTGCGACCTCGCATGACCCCTAACCCCACCCTCTCCCCCCAGCGCCAGCCGGAAGACCCTGACGCCGCCCTGCGCCCGAAATCGCTCGCCGAGTTCGTCGGTCAGGCAGCAGCACGCGAAAACCTGCGCGTCTTCATCGAGGCGGCGCGCAGCCGGGGCGAGGCGATGGACCACGTTCTGTTCTTCGGCCCCCCGGGCCTCGGCAAGACGACGCTGGCGCAGATCGTTGCCAAGGAGCTCGGCGTCGGCTTCCGCGCCACCAGCGGGCCGGTGATCGCGAAGTCCGGCGATCTCGCCGCGCTGCTGACCAATCTCGAACCGCATGACGTATTGTTCATCGACGAGATCCACCGGCTCAATCCCGTGGTGGAGGAGGTGCTCTATCCGGCGATGGAAGACCGCGCGTTGGACCTCATCATCGGAGAGGGCCCCTCGGCGCGCAGCGTCCGGATCGACCTGCCGCCCTTCACGCTGATCGGCGCGACCACCCGGCAGGGCCTGCTGACCACGCCTTTGCGCGACCGCTTCGGCATCCCCATCCGCCTCATCTTCTACACCGAGCCGGAGCTGACGAGCGTCGTCACTCGCGGGGCGCGGCTGCTCGGCATGGCGATTGAGCCGGAGGGCGCGCGCGAGATCGCCCGCCGCAGCCGTGGCACGCCGCGCGTGGCCGGCCGCCTGCTGCGCCGAGTGCGGGATTTCGCCCACGTCGCCGGCGCCCCCACGATCACCCGCGAGATTGCAGACAGCGCGCTCACCCGGCTTGAGGTCGATTCCCTCGGCCTGGACGCGATCGACCGCCGCTATCTCACCATGATCGCCGAGACCTACAAGGGCGGCCCCGTGGGGGTGGAGACGCTCGCCGCAGGCTTGGCCGAGCCGCGCGACACGATCGAGGAGGTGGTGGAGCCGTTCCTGATCCAGCTGGGCCTCGTGGCTCGAACTGCACGGGGGCGCTGCCTGAACGATGGGGGCTGGCGGCACCTGGGCCTTGCGCCCCCGACCGGGACTCAGGCGGGTCTGTTCGGCCCGGATGAATAGCTGAAGCGTCGCGACGATTCTGCTCCGAAACGGAGCAGTTCAACGAGGCGTTGGATAACTTATATTAACCCGATTGCCAGTACCTCTGGCCGGGCGCATCATGGCGTATAGAACCCGGCGTGACATTATTCCGCCGGTTTTCTCACCGGAGCGGCGGGCCGCACCGTCGCTTTGGGAGGGGGGAGGGCGGCTCGTGATGAGCCGCCCTTTTCGCATCAGGCCAGCTTGCGCAGCACGTACTGCAGAATGCCGCCGTTGACGTAGTACTCCATCTCGTTGGCGGTATCGATCCGGCACTTGGCGGTGAAGGAGAAGGTCTCGCCATTTGCGCGAGTCACCTCGACCTCCACGTTCTGGCCCGGCTTGAGGTCCGCAATGCCGTGGATGGTGAAGCTGTCGTCACCCGTCAGGCCAAGCGACTTGCGCGTGTCGCTGCCGGTGAACTGCAGCGGCAGCACGCCCATGCCGACAAGGTTGGACCGGTGGATGCGCTCGAAGCTCTCGACGATCACGGCGCGCACTCCCAGCAGGACCGTACCCTTGGCAGCCCAGTCACGGCTGGATCCGGTGCCGTATTCCTTCCCGCCGATCACGACGAGCGGCGTGCCGTCCGCCTTGTGCTTCATCGCCGCGTCGTAGATCGCCATCGTCTCGCCGGCATACTTGGTCATGCCGCCTTCGACGCCGGGCACCATCTCGTTCTTGATGCGGATGTTGGCGAAGGTGCCGCGCATCATCACCTCGTGGTTGCCACGGCGCGAGCCATAGGAGTTGAAGTCCTTCCGCTCCACCCCGTGCTCCAGCAGGTAACGGCCTGCGGGGCTGTCTGCCTTGATAGATCCAGCGGGGGAAATGTGGTCGGTCGTCACCGAATCGCCAAGGATGGCCAGCGGCTTCGCGCCCACGATGTCGGTCACGCCGCGCGGAGTCATCTCCATGCCCTCGAAATAGGGCGGGTTGGCGATGTAGGTGCTGGTGTCCTGCCAGCCATAGGTGTCGCTGCCTTCGACCTGGATGGTCTGCCAGTGCTCGTCGCCCTTGTAGACGTCGGCATAGCGGCTCACGAACATCTGCCGGTCGATGGAGCTGGACCGGATCTCCGCGATCTCGTCAGAGCTCGGCCACAGGTCCTTGAGGTAGACCGGGCTGCCATCCTGCGCGGTGCCGATCGGCGTCGTAGTGATGTCCTCCGTGACCGTGCCTTTGAGGGCATAGGCCACGACCAGCGGCGGGCTGGCGAGGAAGTTGGCACGCACGTCAGGGCTCACGCGGCCCTCAAAGTTGCGGTTTCCGGAGAGCACCGATGCGGCGACGATGTCGTTGCCGTTGATCGCCTTGCTGATCGGCTCGGCCAGCGGACCGGAATTGCCGATGCAGGTGGTGCAGCCATAGCCGACGAGGTCGAAGCCGATTGCGTCCAGATGCTGCTGCAAGCCGGCCTTCACCAGATAGTCCGTCACGACCTGCGATCCGGGCGCGAGGCTGGTCTTGACCCAAGGCTTGGGCTTGAGCCCCTTCTCATTGGCCTTCTTCGCCACCAGGCCAGCGGCGATCAGCACGTCTGGATTGGAAGTGTTGGTGCAGCTGGTGATGGCGGCGATGACCACATCACCGTCGCCGATGTCGTGGCTCTCGCCTTCCACCGGCACCCGGCAGGCCTTGGCCTTGTGGTAGGCGGTGCGCAGGTCCGCGTTGAAGAGGTCGTCCACCTCCGGCAGCGCGACCTTGTCCTGCGGGCGCTTCGGCCCGGCGAGCGAAGGCACGACGCTGCCCAGATCCAGCTCAAGCGCATCGGTGAACACCGGCTCCGGCGCGTTCGGATCGAGCCAGAAGCCCTGCTCCTTCGCATAGGCTTCCACCAGCGCGATCTGGTCCTCGTCACGGCCGGTCAGGCGCAGATAGTCGAGCGTCTTGTCGTCAATGCCGAAGAAGCCGCAGGT
>Ga0182742_1001790_pt1 | contig 26090 bp, 22 predicted proteins | sample eDN5th37CBELigMG_FD_128880 | JGI IMG/M metagenome (GOLD analysis project Ga0182742, IMG submission 128880) | Enriched Miracle-Growth compost microbial communities from Emeryville, California, USA - eDNA 5th pass 37_C BE-Lig MG (version 2)... ...
ACTCCTTCTATTTGCACCAATCCCATTTCTATTTGCAGACACTCTTTCTATTTGCACTTCCCCCCTATCCTATTTGCAGAAATCCCAATCCTATTTGCACCTTCACTCCTTCTATTTGCACCATTCCCATTTCTATTTGCAGACACTCTTTCTATTTGCACTTTCCCCCTTCCTATTTGCAGAAATCCCAACCCTATTTGCACCTTCACTCCTTCTATTTGCAACAATCCCATTTCTATTTGTAGACGCGCTTTCTATTTGCACTTCCCCCCTTCCTATTTGCACCAATCTCCCATCAATCCTCAAACTCCTCCTCTCCCTAATAAAAAACTCCAATTTCCTATTTCAAAAACAGAAAAAGAGCCCAACTAAATAGTCAGGCTCTTCCCCTTATTGATATACATGGACAAATGGTTCATCCTGGTTTGGATTGCGTACGATTACGGCTTCTTGTCCGTAGACGGAGGATACATTGACCTCAACGGCGACGTAATCTGGAAAGTGTTCCATTACAAGACCCGTTACATATTGGGTGAATCCAATCGCTTCGGATTTTCCATAGAATTGGATCGGGATGCTAATCGTTAGTGTTTGCAACTGATCATCGAGGTAAAAACCTTTACCTACGACACCGTTGTAGTTCGGGAAAAACTCCTCGACATCTTGCTTAAAATTTTGGAACCAGGTCATGTCTTCACGATGATCTTGTAAGGCTGTTTCAGAAGGAAATAGGATATACTTTTCCTTTACATTCTGCCACCCGCCAATCTCGCTGCTTCCCTTGCCCACTTCTGCATATGCATAGAAGTTTCCTGGTACCACTGACGACCTGCTTTTCTGTTCAAACATGGCGATGGTGATTGGCACTTCTTTTAAATCATCCATCTTCCTTAATCGTTTGATCACCTCTGCAGCAATTTTCTTTCCTTCCGCTTCCAATTTAGAATGCGGAATTTCTGTATCGTACGTTGCTCCATAGGCCTCTTTTTGATAATAATGAATGGAATTCATCGCAAGACCAATGACCACTCCACCCAGCTTATAAGTCCCTTCTTTTCCACCCACTTCTTCGAGATAGTTGTGCTCAAGGATGTGTGCGAGGTAGATTGGGTTTTCCTCATTCCGAGTATCGATATCTCCAGAACCAGGATCAACTGGGTTTAATCCAACATTGTTCTCTTCCTTCATGTCACGGTCTTTTAACTGTTCTTTTGTGTACTTTCGGTTGAGCCAAGAACTGACCGTTGCACTATCAAGATACTGCCCTTCTTTAAAAACAAATTTGTTTGTATCAAAGGTATTTTGAGCGATGCGCAACAAACCTGTTTCAAACTCATGAATATCATAACGAGTATTAAGATTATTTACGACCAAACCACGTGCTTCCCCTGGTTCAAATGGCATAAAAGTCCGGTAATAGTCATCCGATATTTTATATTTAGGAATAATCGCTTTTTCAGTGGTTTCTGCGTCCTCTTCTTGAACAATCTTATCTTCTTGTTGAAAATTAGGTGCGCAAGCTGCGAGGAGCAGGACTACAGAAACAGCGATTACCGTGAAGAATTTATTCATGCCGTTTCCACCTCATTTTAATCGCCAAACATTATTTTTTTATCAAAGCCTGCTTTAGCCTATTTACTTAGTTCCTCGAGCAGTCTCTCTTCATCCCATACCTCGATTCCAAGGCTTTCCGCTTTAGCAAGCTTAGAACCTGCATCGGCACCGGCAACCACTAAGTGAGTTTTCTTACTAACACTACCCGCGACATTACCACCTAGAGCCTCAATCTTCTCTTTCGCTTCTGTTCTGCCCATTTGTTCGAGCTTGCCAGTTAGCACAACAGTCTTCCCAGCAAAGAAGGAATCGGACTCTTCAGCTGCTACCGGTTTTGGACCTTTGTAGTCCATATTAAGACCTGCCACTTTTAATTCAGCGACCAACTCTTGAACTTCTTCACTTTCAAAAAAAGTGACAACAGAATCGGCCATTTTATCGCCAATTTCATTGATGGCAACCAAATCTTCTAGTGTTGCCTCCATTAAACGATCCATTGTTTCAAATTCTTGGGCGAGTGTCTTTGCTGCCTTTGCCCCGACAAGACGAATACCTAAGCCAAAGACAAGTTTCTCTAATGAGTTCGCTTTGGATGCTTCGATGGCATTCAAAAGGTTATTGGCGGATTTCTCCCCCATTCGCTCAAGTCCAAGCAACTGTTCTTTCGTCAGCTTGTACAAATCAGCGACATCTTCAATTAGCTTCTCCGCGAATAACTGAGAAATCACTTTTTCACCAAGACCATCAATATTCATTGCCGTCCGTGAGACAAAATGAATTAACCCTTCCCTGATTTGCGCAGGGCATTTAGGATTGATGCAGCGCAGCGCTACTTCGCCCTCAATGCGGACAAGTTCACTTTCACACTCTGGGCAATGGGTTGGCATTTTAAATTCCACTTCATCACCAGTACGCCTGTCAGCCAAGACATTCACGACTTCTGGAATGATATCGCCCGCTTTTTTAACCACAACCTGATCCCCAAGTTTAATATCCTTTTCTCGAATCAGATCTTCGTTATGAAGGGATGCACGTTGAACAGTTGTACCTGCAACTTGAACAGGTTCTAAGATAGCTGTTGGCGTAATCACACCCGTGCGACCAACATTTAATTCAATTGCCTTTAAGGTCGTAATGACTTCCTCTGCAGGAAATTTATAAGCAATCGCCCAACGAGGACTTTTTGCTGTCGTACCAAGTTGACGTTGCTGCTCAAGTGAATCAACTTTTATGACAATTCCATCTATCTCATAAGGAAGGTTGGGACGTTTTTCGACCCATCCACTGATGAATTCAATCACTTCATCAATATTCGCTGCTTTACGTCGTTCAGGGTTTGTTTTAAACCCTAATGTTTCAAGATAATCCAATCCAGCGCTATGGGAAGAAACCCCAATCTCTCCGAGTTCTGCTATCGCATATAAAAAGACATCTAAATTTCTAGATGCAGCTATTTTCGGATCAAGCTGACGCAAGGAACCTGCCGCTGCATTGCGTGGGTTTGCAAATGGCTCTTCGCCCTTTTCAGCTTTTGCATTGTTCAACGCCTCAAAGGATCGTTTAGGCATGAAAGCCTCGCCTCGTACTTCAAGAGTAACAGGCTCTTTTAGGCGCAGGGGAATCGAACGGATTGTCCGTAAATTAGACGTAATATCCTCCCCAATCGTTCCATCCCCGCGAGTCGCACCTAGTGAGAATAGCCCATTTTCATAACGAAGGGACACAGCTAGCCCGTCTATCTTTAATTCACAAACATACGAAACATCATCCCCCACAGCTTGACGAACTCGACGGTCAAAGTCCCGCAAGTCTTGGTCATTAAAGGCATTTCCAAGACTAAGCATCTGTGATCGATGTTCGACCTTATTAAACATATCAAGAATCTCTCCACCTACACGTTGGGTTGGAGAATCTGACGTTTTCAAGTTTGGAAATTGTGTTTCAAGCTCCATTAATTCTTGCAACAACTTGTCATATTCAGCATCTGGAACAGATGGTTTATCAAGGACGTAGTATTCATAGCCATATTGATTCAAAAGATTGTGCAGCTCAGCTACTCTTTTTTCTGCGGTTTGAAGGTCCATAGATTCAACCCTTTCATCTTATCGGTAAGCTCTTTTTCTCAACCTAATATATAGTTAGACTTTATTAATTGGTGCAAACTTAGCCAACAATCGTTTCACACCGGTTGGACTTGGGAAGGCAATATCTAACTCAGTTCCTTCACCAGACCCTTTAACGCTAACGACCGTTCCTGTTCCCCATTTGCCGTGCTGGGCTTTATCGCCAACCTTCCAATCAAGCTGGTCTCCACCAGTTGAAGCCGCCGGTCTCGTGACCGCACTTCTTGGCTGTCTAGCTGGGGAACCTAATGTAGCTCCCTGGCCCCTTGATGATTGCCCACCTGATATTCCTCCGATTGCTGAGCCTCTTGAAGCACCTCCGAAGGATGAACTTCTAGATGAACCAAATGATGAAGACTGTCTAGACGATCTTCTGTTTTCACCAAGGATGACTTGTTCAATAAGGTCATCTGGAATTTCTTTTATAAACCGAGATTCTGGATTCATGTTGGTTCGACCGAAGAGGGTACGCATTTGGGCATTGGTAATAAACAATTCTTGCTCTGCACGGGTGATGCCCACATAAGCTAGTCTGCGTTCTTCCTCCATTTCCGCATCTTCCATAAGGGAGCGACTATGAGGGAATACGCCTTCTTCCATCCCAATTAAAAACACAACGGGAAATTCAAGGCCTTTTGCTGAGTGAAGCGTCATTAACGTAACGGCCTCGCTGCTCTTTTGATCGTCATCATCAAGCTTATCAATATCCGCTACTAACGCAAGGTCAGTCAGGAAGCCTGTTAAGCTCTTATCCTCACTTGTGTCTTCAAAGGCATTCGTAACGGTTAAAAATTCATCTAAGTTTTCCAGTCGGCTTTGAGATTCAAGCGATTTCTCTGCCTTTAACATTTCACGGTAGCCTGATTTTTCAAGGATTTCCTCCACTAGCTCTGTAACGGAAAGGAACTCCTGCATATTTGTGTAATTTCTAATTAAATCACGGAATCCTGCCGTTGCTTTCGTTGCTTTTGGACTTAAGCCAATTAGTTCTACACTATCAAGTGCTTGATACATTGAAATGTCATGCATCAGCGCGAAATTTGCGATTTTATCAATCGAAGTTGAGCCAATCGCTCGTTTCGGTACATTAATAACGCGGCGCAAACTTATATCATCATCTGGATTTGAAATCAATCGTAAGTAAGCAAGGATATCTTTAATCTCTTTGCGGTCATAGAACTTCGTGCCGCCGACAATCGTGTATTCAAGGTTTGATTTTAAGAACGATTCCTCGATTACACGGGACTGGGCGTTGGTCCGATATAAAATCGCGATATCTGAGAGCTTCCTGTTTCCTGAACGAACGAGCTCCTGTATTTTTCCAATCACAAATTGAGCTTCACCTTGTTCACTATCAGCACGGTAGTAAACAATTCTATTGCCTTCAGCATTCTCAGTCCATAAGTTTTTCGCCTTGCGATTGAGGTTGTTTTCAATTACTTTGTTTGCTGCAAGCAAGATTTTTTTAGTCGAACGGTAATTTTGTTCGAGTAAAATAACACTCGCATTAGGGTAATCCTTTTCAAAGGAAAGGATATTGGTGATGTCCGCCCCACGCCAACGATAAATAGACTGATCTGAGTCACCGACGACACATAGATTTTTAAAGCGCGCAGCTAAAAATTTAACGAGCATATACTGAGCCCTGTTTGTATCCTGATACTCATCGACATGAATGTATTGGAACTTTCGCTGATAATATTCTAATATCTCTGGAACCTGCTGAAATAAAACGATTGTCTTCATAATAAGATCATCAAAATCAAGTGCTTGGTTTTTACGCAGTTGTTTTTGATATTCTTTGTATACATCCGCAACTACATTTGCATAGTAGTCCCCTGCGGTTTTGGCAAACTCCTCAGGCTCTATCAGCTCATTTTTAGCAGAAGAAATGGCCCCGAGAATTGCACGAGGGTCATGTTTTTTCGGGTCAATATTCTTTTCTTTTAAGATGTTTTTAATCACCGATTGCTGATCGCCTGAATCAAGAATGGTAAAATTCCGGTTATATCCTAAGCGGTCAATGTCTCTTCGAAGAATTCTTACACACATGGAGTGGAAGGTCGATATCCAGATATCATCGGCTGCTCCACCTAAAATGCCTTGAATTCGTTCACGCATTTCCCGTGCGGCTTTATTGGTAAACGTAATCGCAAGAATATTATATGGGTTGACTCTTTTTTCCACCATTAAATACCCGATCCGGTGCGTTAATACCCTTGTCTTTCCACTACCAGCTCCCGCCATCAATAGCAGTGGGCCGTCTGTCGTTTTTACCGCAAGCTGTTGCTGCGGGTTTAAACCATTCAATAATTTATCTGTTAAAAATTGCATTAACTGCTCACCACCATACAAACATTTGTTCTTATTTTATCGCAAATCCCTACCTATGGACAACTAGCTTTCAAACTTTATTTAACTGCTTTGACCGTTTTTAAGGCTTCCTCTAAATTTTCATAGATAGAGTTGCCAACAACAATGACATCCGCCACTTTTCCCATTTCAAGAGCTTGTTCATATGAATAGATGCCGCCACCGTAAAAGAGAACGGTTTTTTCAAGCGTTTCTTTCACTTTCTGGACTAACACGGGGTCCCCGTATGTTCCACTATACTCTAGGTAAAAAATCGGCAGGTTGAACATTTTCTCCGCCATCATCGCATAAGCTCGAACGTCCTCAACAGATAAATCGGTCTTGGCTTGTGTAAGTTGAGCCGCTTTACAGTCTCCATTTAAAATACAATATCCTTCTATTAAGATTTCATCCCAATCCATAATATCTCCGTACTCTTTTACAGCTTCATGGTGCAGGCCAGTCACCCATTTCGTGTTCGTGCTGTTCAAGACTGTTGGGATAAAATAAAGATCATATCCGGGCGTAATTGCTTCTGCATCTGAAACCTCTAGGATGCACGGAACCGTATAGCGACGAACCCGGGACATCAAATCCAACACCCCTTCAATTGTGACGCCGTCCGTTCCCCCCACTATTATGGCATCTGTACCCGATTCACAGATTTTTTCTAAGTCCTTATCAGAAATATCCTTGTTTGGATCGAGTTTAAACACATGCCGCCATTGACGAAAATCATACATCCTGATGTTGCCTCCATTCACTCTAATTCCATTAAACCATTATAGCATTTGTTCCATTCAATCAAAAAGGAAAGCTAGGAAAGATTCAGAGGAAATGGTTTACAAAAAGAAAAGCGCAAGCGGCTCGTTCAACTCCGACAGGCGTAAGACAATCCGGAATAGAAGGCGTTTTTTGCCTTCAATTCCGGGGTGGCTTATGACCCGAGGAGTTAGCCGCTGGAGCTAGACAAAAGAAAAGCGCAAGCGCCCTGTTCAGCGGCGTATGGCCTGGAGCTCTCCAACTGAGATAAAGGAAACACGAAGAGCGTTAGCGCATTCGTGCTTGACTTATCGTTGGATGGAGAGCGAAGGACACTAGCCGCTAGGGCGCTGGAGCTAGACAAAAAGAAAAGCGCAAGCGGCTCGTTCAACTCCGACAGGCGTAAGACAAACCGGAATAGAAGGCGTATTTTTCCTTCAATTCCGGGGTGGCTTATGACCCGAGGAGTTAGCCGCTGGAGCTAGACAAAAGAAAAGCGCAAGCGCCCTGTTTAGCGGTGTATGGCCTGGAGCCCTCCATCCAAGATAAAGGAAACGCGAAGAGTGTTAGCGCGCATTCGTGCTTGACTTATCGGAGGGCGGAGAGCGAAGGACACTAGCAGCTAGGGCGCTGGAGCTGAATAATCCTCTCTTATTTTACATATAAAAAAACCGAAGCGGTTATTTCGCTCCGGTTTGCTATTTCTCCTCTGATTCTTCGTCAGCGGGTTTAATTCTTTCTAGCGCCATTTCATAGGCGTCATTCCCATAGTTTAGAGCTCTCTTCACACGGGAGATGGTTGCGGTGCTTGCTCCTGTTTCTGTTTCGATTTTATGATAGGTGTTCTTTTCGCGCAGCATACGCGCCACTTCAAGGCGTTGAGCGAGCGATTGTATTTCATTTACAGTACAAAGATCATCAAAAAAACGATAACATTCATCCATATCTTTTAGGGATAAAACGGCATTAAATAGCTGATCCAGTTCTTTCCCTCTTAATTTTTCAATTTGCATCCATCATACTCCTTAGTCTGTTATTTCATATTAGTCTTTATTTTATTTAAAATGTGACACGATCAAGATCTGGGACAATATTGATCCATGTTTTCCCTGGAACAAATTTTGCCTCTTCGCCATTAATAAACGGAAGGATTCTGCCGTCAACATTTTCCCATGTCACTTGTGTTCTAATTCCCTTTTGTAACAGATAGCCGCTGCCACCGGAGGTTAGATTTATCTCCTTACGTCCATCATTGTCAATAACTTGATGCTGCATTTCAACAATCAAGATATTATCTAATAGCACTGCTTCCTTCGACTCAAAGTCTATCGTATCATCCCCATTTGAATAGCGATGATATTTACTAGCTTGAGCGTCGTATTCATACTCTACATCAAAGTTGGAAGTCCCATAGGAAATTTGCGCTTTGTTTGTTTCCTCACCTGAAATTTGGTCAAGTTGTTCCTTCTCAAAAAACTTAAGCCCTTCAGGTTTTTTCGTTAAAGAATAACCGCCGTTTTCAGCACCCTTTTTTATATTCTCAAAAGGAATATAGGAGTTATGGGGCGCTTGGCGGAAGTCAGCTCTTTTAAATAAAGTTCCATCGTGGTAGATCCCATTGATATTGTCGATATAGTCACTGTTAAGCATTCTCTTTGCTTCAGGACTGAATCCATGAGCAACAAAAAAGCTGTCATACCCCTTTGCAAGGTCAAGATAATAATCTCTCGCGCTTCGAACAGGGCCGATATTCTCAGGTTGTTCACTTTCAAAGATAGCCAAGAATCTAGTAACATTTCCTTCCGCAAGCACTTCGTATACCAGATCTGCTTTATGAAGTCCAGACTGTGGGCGTGCCTTTGGATGGTTATTCACCACTACTGCGACTGCACGTGCGCTTGGTTCTTCCTCCGTCTTCAACCCTGTCAATGGATATTGAAAAGCTAGTTCTTGTTCATCTTTCACTATATCCTCAACTTGCTTTTTAGGTTGATCTTCCACTACATTCTTTTCCTGATTGCAACCTGAAGTAATGATTGTAGCAGCCATTGCTACTACTATCCATTTCTTTAACATATGAAACACCCCAATACCCTACGGTACAATGTTAAGATACTTTTATATTTTAACGCATTATCGTTGGAAAGAGTACCGTTTTCTTCATGACATCATAAATCCCATGTTGCGTTACCCGAATATAGGGTAGATGTGTTGCAGAAAAGAACATCAAAGAGTAAATCGGATCAATAAAAGGATAGCCTTTCTCTTTTAACAAGGAGAAAAGATTCTTTTCAAGACCGATCAATTCTTCAATAGGCTGATCCGACATCGTCCCTTTTAATGTTAAAGGCAACTCATAAATGGATTGACCGTCTTCACAGATTACAATCCCTCCGCCAATTTCCTTCATTCGGTTAAATGCCGCTTCGATATCACGCTTGTTCTTTCCAATTAAAATAATGTCTCCTGTACTTGAGAAAGTACTTGCCAACCCGCCTAACTTATTGGCAAAGCCTTTTAGTAACGTATTAATTCGCCACTTACCGTTCCGGTCAAGGAGCATAAAAAAGCACTCATCATGATCAGTCGACAAACTTTCTGAGGAAACATCAATTCCGATTGAGTAAGGTTTGGTAATAACAGAGTTCTCTAATTTAATCCCAAAAGGCATTGAGAATTGCATATCATCACTATCAAGGGACCAGTCAATTTTTAATGGTTCTAAGTCAAATTGAGACCAGTCAATCTCCTGAAATACATCCATTTGAACTCCGTCGCGTTTAACCCACTTCCCTTTCGCTAAAACAGAAACAGGCGTTGGTTCATCCTTTTCACTCAGGAAGTTCAAGTTAGCAATTCTTCCTGTTGCAATATTTCCGTGTAAGTGGTCAAAATTATAATAACGAGCAATATTAACGGTCGCCATATTATAAGCATCAATAACCGGGACGCCATGATCAATAGCAATTTTAATTAACTTATCAGTCATGCCGTTTTCATAACAAGCGCAAGAGGATCCATCTGAATTAAGCATCATGCGATCGTAGGCAGCAATGTCCATTGCATGAATCTCATCTAATAAATTAGGCAGATCCGGACGAATAGACGAATGTCTTAGTGATACCATATACCCTTGCATAAGGCGTCGTTGGACTTCTTCTCCGGTCATGGCCTCATGGTCACAATCCGTGCCAAAGAGCATCATTTTTGCTAATGTTTTCTCCGATGCTCCCGGAAAATGTCCTTCAATCTTTTTATTTAACTTTTTTGTTTCTTGCATCCAGTGAAGCATCATGTCGTCCCCATCAACCAACTTCGGCCAACCTGTTAGTTCCCCTCCTTGGACAACAAAATCCTGCTCTAACCATGATTTAATATTGCGATTAGAGAAGATGGTTTCCTCATCATAGGTTTCCGACTGGCTATCATAGCGGCACCACCAATAAGTCGTAACAGGATGCTTTTGTAATTCTTTTATAAAAGAAAACGCTTTCTTTTTGCTCAACTGTAATGCGAGCACCATGTTGTCATTAATCATGGTTGTCGTGCCATGTTGGGATGCATACGTCGCTAATGATTGGGGATTATATAACTTAAACGGGTGAGCATGAGGCTCAATGTAACCTGGAACAATGTAGCCTTTGCTGCAATCAATTGTTTCACAGTTCGTTGTTAGAGCTGGCAACTTTTCACCGACATAGACAATTCGATCCTTGTAAATCCAAATGTTCGCGGTCATCCATTTACGGAAAGTTTGGTTTAGATAGGTGGCATTTTTCAAAAGAATTGTCGGTGAAAGGGTACCATCTAAAACGGCTACATGGTCTCGTAATTGCTTGTTCTTCCATCTGAATCGCTGTTCCATTTGGTATTCCCTCTCCATCTATATGTTTATTAGTCTTTTAAATTTGTTAAAAATGAGCTTTCGCCTAAAAAGAAAGCCCTTTCATTGTTATCTCTAATCGTACCATATTTTACGTTTTAACGCATTAAAGAATATCCAGTTTTGGTAAATTTCTTAAAGGAGGTATGACAAGTGAAGGTAAAGCAAAATATTGGGATTGTTAACGCAATGTTACGGATTACCTGTGGTTTCACATTTTTAAGCTGGGCAACTGCTAAGATGGTGAAAAGACCTTGGAAGGATTCATATTTGTTGATTGCGTTTCTAAGTGCAATGAAAATAGCCGAGGGGATCGTTCGCTACTGCCCCTTAACTGCACTATATGAAGAAGGACAAGAGATGGTCGAAAACAATCGCCATAACGAAGACCACACTAAAACAGGTGCTGAAGAGATTGCACCAATCAATCCAACCTGAGGTATAAAACAAGAAAAGGTGTCCAGGAATTGGCTCTGGACACCTTTTAATCGTCATTTATACCTGCACACTTTTAATCGCACGACTGCCAATATCTTTGCGGTAAAAGACCTGGTCTGATGTTAATTTAACGAGGTCTTTGTATACTTTTTCCTGCGCCGCTTCTATGGTCGGTGCTTTAGCACCTGTCAATAGCACTCGGCCACCATTTGTAACAAATTGACCTTCATCGTTTAATGCTGTCCCCGCGTGATAAACATATAACTCATCTGTTAAACTTTCTATTCCTGATAATGGAGCGCCTTTTTCATAAGCCTCTGGGTAACCCTTTGCCGCAATGACCACTCCAAGCATAGTTTGTTCATCCCAGCTAAGCTGTGGCTCTTTTCCTTCTAGAAGATCTACTATTACGTCTACTAAATCCGATTTTAGACGCGGAAGTACCACTTGCGTTTCCGGGTCCCCGAATCGAGCATTAAACTCAATCACTTTTGATCCTTGTTCTGTTTGGATTAACCCAGCATACAAGATGCCCGTAAATGAGCGACCTTCCTTCACTAATGCCTTAGCAGCCGGTTTTACGACGGTTTCAACTGCTTCTGCGACCATACTTTTATCAATAAACGGAACAGGCGAATATGCACCCATGCCGCCTGTATTTGGACCCTGATCCCCATCAAAAGCACGTTTATGGTCTTGGGCAATTTCAAGCGGGATGACTGTTTCACCGTTAACAAATGCCATTAGTGAAAACTCCTCACCTGCTAAAAATTCCTCCACGACTACACTAGATGAAGCTTCCCCGAACTTAGCGTCAATGAGCATTTCCTCAAGCGCCTTAATAGCCTCTTCAATGGTCATTGCAACGGTGACCCCTTTACCTGCTGCAAGCCCATCCGCCTTAATGACAATTGGTGCCCCTTTGAGTTCAATGTATTGCTTCGCTTTTTCAAAATCCGTAAAAACCTCAAAATCGGCCGTTGGGATTTCATACTTCTTCATTAAATATTTTGCAAATGACTTACTTCCTTCAATTTCCGCAGCTTGTTTGCTTGGACCGAATACCTTAATGCCTGTTTCTAAAAAGCGGTCCGCTAAGCCTTCGAGGAGTGGAACCTCTGGTCCAATAATCACTAATTGAATGTTTTCTTTTATAGCAAAATCGACCAACGCATCTTGATTGTCCTCTGAGATGGCTATGCGAACAGCACAGTCTTCCATCCCTGGATTTCCTGGTGCCACATAAACGGTATCCACCCTAACACTTTCGTTTACTTTATGACAAATGGCATGTTCCCGGCCGCCTCTTCCAACCACAAGAACCTTCATTCCTCTCCACCTCCAAGCATTTTATTGCGCTTTCTCTCATAACGATGAATTATTACCTACATCAGTTGGGCCAAGATTTTACTCTAGAAATGTTGCCATCTACGAAATAGCCCCTTTTCTACGACTCTACTTCGAACAATTAGGAGCTTCCTATTTTACCGTTTGGTGCTCAAGCGCTCAGTATAATCCGTTGCCTTTACGAATGTCATGATCTTAATGTTTAAAATGCCTTACTCCTGTAAACACCATAGCAATCCCATATTCATCCGCCTTTTTAATTGAGTCTTCATCGCGGATGGACCCGCCTGGTTGAATAATTGCAGTAATGCCTGCTTTTGCTGCGGCCTCAACGGTATCGTCCATTGGGAAAAAAGCATCTGAAGCCAAAGCGGCTCCTTCTGCTTTTGATCCTGCTTGTTCTAAAGCAATTTTTGCTGCGCCGACACGGTTCATCTGTCCAGCACCAATTCCTAGTGTTTGGTCTTTCCCTGTAACGACAATTGCATTTGATTTCACATGCTTAACAATACTCCAGCCAAGTTTGAGCGCTTCCCATTCTTCTGCAGTTGGCTCTCGTTTCGTTGGAACTGTCACTGTAGCTTGCTCAAGACCATATTGATCATATTCCTGCGCTAGCAATCCACCTTCAATCGAGGTTAGCTTCATTTCCTTCTTTTCACCTTGACCGAAAGGAAGTTGAAGGAGGCGAAGATTCTTTTTCCCTGTTAAAATTTCTTTTGCTTCGGCACTAAAGGACGGAGCAATAATGATTTCAAGGAAAATCTCATACAGTTTTCTCGCCGTCTCAGCATCGACTTCAGTATTAAATGCAATAATTCCTCCGAAAATTGAAACAGGATCTGCCTCAAATGCCTTTAAGAATGCATCGTAGACATTGCTTCCTGTCCCCACACCGCAAGGATTCATATGTTTCACCGCAACAGCTGCTGGTTCTGAGAATTCCTTAACAATCTGTAGAGCTGCATCGGCATCGTTAATATTGTTATAAGAAAGCTCTTTCCCGTGAAGTTGTTCAGCGTTTGCGACTGAAAATGCGGAGCCCAGTGGCTTCCGGTAAAAAGCAGCTTTTTGATGAGGGTTTTCTCCATAGCGTAGACTTTGCTTTAACTCATACGTAACAGTTACCTTCTCAGGGTTTTCTTCCCCTACAAGGTTTGTCATATATTCAGCAATCATGCTGTCATAGGCAGCAGTATGGCGGAACACTTTTGCTGCAAGTTTACGGCGAGTGGTTGCCTCTGTGGTGCCATTTTCCTTATATTCGTCAAGAACAACCTGATAATCTTCAGGGTCGACAACGACTGTTATGTAATCATGATTTTTTGCGGATGCACGAAGCATAGCTGGACCGCCGATATCAATATTTTCAATTGCATCTTCAACCGACACATCAGGCTTTGCGATTGTCTGCTGAAAAGGATACAAATTCACACAAACCAATTCAATTGGAGTAATGCCATGCTCCTCAAGCTGCTGACGATGACTTTCCTCCCCAACTTTTGCTAGCAATCCACCATGGATATTAGGATGAAGGGTTTTCACCCGGCCCTCAAGAATTTCCGGGAAGTTTGTAACTTCACTAATCCCAATGACTGGGACTCCCCCCTCCGCAAGAGCACTTTTCGTTCCTCCTGTTGAGACAATCTCAAAACCTAGGTTAATGAGTTCTCTAGCGAATTCAACAATACCAGTTTTATCTGAGACTGAAATTAATGCACGTTTCTTTGTCATATTGAAGTTGCCTCCTTCTTCCCATCCAAGAGCATCCTTACTACTCTTGGATATAACTGATGTTCTACCTTTTGGATCTTTGCTTGCAAGGAATCTCTCGTTTCCCCTGGAATCATCTCCACTACTTCCTGAGCAATGATTTCGCCTGTATCCATTCCAGCGTCCACATAATGCACCGTGACTCCTGTTTGTTCTACTCCTGCCTCCAAGGCCTGCCCCACGGCATCCTTGCCAGGAAACGCCGGCAGCAAGGATGGATGGATATTGACGATTCTGCCTTCATAAGCTTGTAACAGTGTTTGCCCAATCAAGCGCATATATCCTGCTAGAATAATCCACTCAATCTTCCTCTCTTTAAGGAGTGCTAGAATTTGAGATTCATATTCATCCTTATCCAGAAATTCCTTTGGTTGAAAAACAAAAACAGGGACCTCTGCGTTCTTGGCTCGGTCAATCACAAAAGCTCCGGGACGATCGCAAACAAGCAAACTTACCTCCGCTTGGAGATTCCCGTTATGCACGGCATCAAGTAGCGCTTGAAAATTACTTCCGTTTCCTGAAGCGAAGACGGCTATTTTTTTCATACTGCTTCTCCATTTAAGCGCACCTTGACTCCGGCCTCTTCCGTTACAGAGCCAATTACAAAAGCCTTTTCTCCACAAGCTTGAAAATGTGAAACAACATCCTCTGCTTCTTCTGCAGATACGGCAATCACCATACCAATTCCCATGTTAAAGATATTATACATTTCCTGCCTTTCAAGTTTACCAAGTGTTTCTAAAAGTGTGAATACTTCATGTTTTTCCCAACTGCCTTCTTCAATCATAGCACCCAAGCCCACAGGAAGCATTCTTGGAATATTTTCAATAAAACCGCCGCCTGTTATATGGGCCATCCCATTAATTGTGAACTTTTTTAAAGCAGACAAAATTGGTTTAACATAGATTCTCGTCGGCTTTAATAATTCTTCACCTAGTGTGCAACCTAACTCGCTCACAAATTGATCAAGCTTCCACCCTGCTTCTTCAAGAAATACTTTTCGAACAAGGGAGTAGCCATTGCTATGGATTCCACTTGAAGCAAGACCAATTAGGACATTCCCTGCCTCAATTCCTTCACCAGTAATGATTGCAGATTTTTCACATGCTCCAACTGCAAAACCAGCTAAATCGTATTCCTGCTCCTCGTACATTCCCGGCATTTCGGCCGTTTCGCCACCGACTAGTGCACAGCCAGCTTGTTCACAACCGTCGGCAATCCCTTTAACGATTGCCTCAATTCGTTCTGGTTCTGCTTTTCCACAAGCGATATAATCAAGAAAATACAAGGGCTCTGCACCTTGGACAACAATATCATTCACACACATTGCCACAGCGTCAATGCCAATCGTATCATGTTGGTCCTTCATTATGCTAAGCAGGAGTTTGGTTCCGACCCCATCCGTCCCTGAAATGAGCACCGGTTCTTTTAAGCCTAGCGTTGACAAATCAAACATCCCGCCAAAACCACCTAAGCCACCGAGTACTCCTGGCCTAACTGTACGTTGAACATGTTTTTTCATTCGTTCAACAGACTTGTATCCTGCTTCAATATCTACTCCGGCCTGCTTATAAGCGTTTGCCATATTCTTCCCTCCGTATTGTTTATCCGCTTTATTCTTTTCTTTGTTTTAGCATTTTACTGCTGTGACACCTTGTTCTTGCGGATAAATTTCAGTAGGATACTTTCCGGTAAAACAAGCAAGACAATGCCCTTTTGTTTCTCCTTCACCGTTTCTATTGATAGCGTTAATAAGCCCATCTACACTTAAAAAAGTTAAAGAATCCGCGCCGATGATTTCTCTGATTTCTTCTGCCGTTTTATCTGAGGCAATCAGTTCTTCCCGTGATGACGTATCAATTCCGTAGAAGCATGGATTTTTTATCGCCGGTGAACTGATGACAACATGCACCTCTGTAGCACCTGCTTCTTTTAGCATCGCGACAATCCGCCGACTGGTTGTTCCGCGAACAATCGAGTCATCTACCATGATTACACGTTTTCCCTCGACTACACCACGAACTGGAGACAGCTTCATTTTCACACCTTGTTCTCTTAGAGACTGCGAAGGCTGAATAAACGTCCTGCCAACATAACGGTTTTTAATTAACCCCATTTCATAAGGAATTCCCGCCTCTTCCGCATAGCCAATTGCCGCAGAGATGCTAGAATCCGGTACGCCTGTAACAACATCTGCTTCAATTGGAGCTTCAAGCGCCAATTGCTTGCCAAGGTTCTTACGTGCGGTATGAACATTGATGCCATTCACATTGCTGTCCGGTCTGGAGAAGTAGACATATTCCATTGCACAGAGAGTTAAATTGCTACTGATAGAAAACATTTCTGATTGAATGCCTTCATCGTTAATCACCAATAGCTCTCCCGGTAACACATCACGGATAAACTCAGCCCCTACGATATCAAACGCACAGGTTTCCGAAGCCACGACATAAGAATCTCCTAGCATGCCTAGTGATAATGGTCTTAACCCATTTGGATCAAGAGCCACCATCATTTCGGTTTCAGTCATGATTAAAAATGCATAAGCCCCTTTCAGCATCGTCAGAGCATTTTTCACTTGATCTTTCAACTGAGAGAATCCACTTCGACGAATTAAATGAGCTAACACTTCTGTATCGGAACTGGTTTGAAAAATGCTTCCTTGTGCTTCAAGCTGATGTTTTAAGGCTGTTGCATTGACTAGGTTTCCGTTATGAGCAAGTGCAAGGCTACTGCTTTGGGAACGAAATAAGAGTGGCTGAACGTTTTCATAACCACCGCCACCAGCGGTTGCATAGCGAACATGCCCAATTGCACTTGATCCTGGCAATTGTTCAATCACCTTTGAGTTAAACACCTCTGTGACAAGACCTTCCCCTTTAGATACCTTAAGGCTTCCTCCGTCGGTCACTACAATCCCTGTTCCTTCTTGTCCTCGGTGTTGCAGACTGTGTAACCCATAATAGGTAATCTGTGCTGCATTTTCATGCCCCCAAATTCCAAACAATCCGCACTCTTCGTTTAACCCTTTTAGCTCAGCAAGCATGGAATAGCTCCTTTCCAGGCATCTTTCATTTTTTCAACCTCAAGCTTGATTACCTGTTCTCCATCCACCGAAACATTCAATACTGGTTCCTCAATCACTCTTCCAATTTGTACAGCATCTGTTAAACGTTCAAACTCTTCTTGATGTTCGGCTTTTACGGATAAAATAAACCTTGATTGAGATTCACTGAATAGAGCCGTTACAGCTTCCCCGTCAAGTGATACTTCCGCACCTAAACCATCTGCACCAATCACAGATTCTGCTAAGGCGACACCAATTCCACCTTCCGCAACATCATGGGCAGAAGCAACAATCCCTGTACGTATTGCTGTTAATACTTGATCTTGATACTTTTTCTCTTTCTCTAAGTCAATCTCAGGGGCTTTTCCGAAGATTTCTCCAGAAATAAGCTTTTGCAGCTCACTACCACCGAACTCTGCTGTTGTTTCTCCTAACAGATAGATGCAATCTCCGGCCTGTTTAAACTCTTGAGTTGTTGCGTCTTTCAAGTTCCGTACCAGTCCGACCATACCAATGACAGGTGTTGGGTAAATAGCTGTTCCATTTGTTTCGTTATACAAAGAAACGTTTCCGCTAATAACTGGGGAATTAAACGTCAGACAAGCTTCGCTCATGCCGTCCGCTGCTTTTTCAAGCTGCCAGAAAATTTCTGGTTTCTCCGGGTTACCAAAATTCAAACAGTCGGTAATCGCTAATGGCTCTGCTCCAGAACAAACGACGTTTCGGGCCGCTTCTGCTACGGCAATTTTCCCGCCTGTTTCAGGATCTAAATAGATATAACGCGAATTGCAGTCTGTCGTCATCGCTAATGCCTTTTCCGTTCCACGAATCCGCACCAATGCCGCATCCGATCCAGGCGCAACAATGGTATTGGTACGAACCATATAATCGTATTGATCAAATACCCATTCTTTGCTAGCAATCGTAGGTTGTTTTAATAGATTCATAAGCGTTTCAGAAACATCCTCAACAACAGGGACTTCATTCTCCATTGCTTGAAACTCTTGATAGTAAGTTGGTACCTTTGAAGGTTTATAGTAAACTGGTGCATCTTCTGCAAGTGCATCCGCTGGAACCTCTGCCACGACTTCCCCGTTATGAGTTAAGCGGAGCATTTTATCATCGGTCACGTGGCCAACAGCAACCGCTTCAAGACCGTACTTTTCAAACAAGCTAGCAATCTCTTGTTCTCTGCCTTTTTGAACCACCAATAGCATCCGTTCTTGTGATTCAGAAAGCATCATTTCATAAGGATTCATCCCTGTTTCACGTTGGGGAACAAGGTCAAGATTCATTTCAATGCCTGAACCTGCCTTACTTGCCATTTCAGCAGATGAACTTGTTAGCCCAGCTGCCCCCATATCCTGAATTCCTACAAGTGCATCAGACTGAACCACTTCGAGACATGCCTCAAGTAAAAGCTTTTCCATAAAAGGATCGCCTACTTGAACCGCAGGACGTTTCTCTTCGGACTGCTCATTCAGTTCTTCGGAAGCAAAAGTAGCTCCATGAATCCCGTCGCGACCTGTTTTTGCCCCAACATACATCACGGTATTGCCAACGCCATGAGCTTGCCCTGTTTTAATGTCCTTATGGTCAATAACCCCAACACACATGGCATTCACGAGTGGATTGCCTTCATAACAAGGGTCAAATTGGATCTCCCCACCAACCGTAGGAATCCCAATGCAGTTCCCATAACCAGCGATCCCGGCCACCACTTCTTCAAACAAGTATTTTCCTCGCGCGGATTGAAGTTCACCGAAACGCAAGGAATTCAACAATGCAATCGGTCTAGCTCCCATTGAAAAGACGTCACGAATAATCCCGCCAACACCTGTTGCCGCTCCCTGATAAGGTTCAATGGCTGAAGGGTGATTATGGCTTTCAATTTTAAAAACAACCGCTTGGTTATCGCCGATGTCAACAATTCCCGCTCCTTCTCCAGGCCCTTGTAAAACATGCTCACCGGAGACTGGGAATTTCTTCAGTACTGGCTTCGAGTTCTTATAACTACAATGTTCAGACCACATAACCGAGAACAAACCCGTTTCAGTGTAATTTGGCAGGCGTCCAAGAATCTCTTCGATGCGCTTGAACTCTTCGTCAGAAATGCCCATCTCTTGATAAATTTTATCTTGTTTAATTTTCTCTGGACTTGGCTCAAGCTTTAACTGCATAGGTTTCCCTCCATTGTTTGACGATTGACTTGAAAAGCTTTAATCCATCTGCTCCACCTAGTAATGGATCCACGGCACGTTCAGGATGTGGCATCATCCCAAGGACATTCCCGTCTTTATTGATAATCCCTGCGATATCTTCGATGCTCCCATTTGGGTTTGTTCCTTCGTAAGTGAAAACAATTTGGTTATTTTCCTTTAAAGAAGCAAGCGTTGCTGCATCACAATAATAGTTTCCTTCTCCATGGGCAATCGGAATCTGAATCACTTCGTCTTGGTTATAAAAAGAAGTAAACATTGTTTCGTTATTTTTTACTGCGAGATTCACAGGGCGGCAAATAAATTTAAGGCTTTCGTTACGACGCATGGCTCCTGGTAAAAGTCCTGCCTCTAGTAACACCTGAAATCCGTTGCACACACCTAAGATTGGCTTTCTCGCTTGTGCTGCTTTGACAACCTCGTTCATAATCGGACTAAAACGAGCAATCGCGCCTGTACGTAAATAATCTCCAAAAGAAAAACCGCCTGGAAGAAGGACTGCATCAAATCCCTCTAGACTTGTGGCATCGTGCCAAACGTATTCTGCTTCTTCGCCTAGCTCATCCTTCGCCGCATGATACATATCCACATCGCAATTGGAACCAGGAAAGACAATGACCGCGAACTTCACAGGACAACACTCTCCTCAATCTCATAGCGATAATCCTCAATCACAGGGTTTGATAGAAGACGTTCACACATCTCTTTTACCACTTCTTCAACATCACGGTCTGTTTTTTCTATCGTTAATTCCATAAACTTTCCAATTCGCACATCTTCTACAGCCTGATAGCCCATTGTATCCAATGATTTTTTAACAGCCGTCCCTTGCGGATCTAGTACGCTTTCTCTTAATGTCACATACACCTTCACTTTATACATGTGTTGGACCTCCCAATCGTCCTAAAATGGTTTCGTAAGCATTCGTCAAGTTGCCTAAATCACGGCGAAAAACATCTTTATCAAGCTTTTCATTCGTATGAATATCCCAAAGTCTGCATGTGTCCGGCGAAACCTCATCTGCAAGCAGAATCTGTCCGTCAGTATCTTTTCCAAACTCGAGTTTAAAGTCTATTAAACGCACATCAATTTCTTTAAAAAAGTCACTTAATACAGAGTTGATTTCTCTTGCCTTTTCTTTTAAAACTAACACTTCTTCTGGAGAAGCAAGGTCGAGCACGTCAATCTGATCGTCTGTAATTAATGGGTCGCCAAGATCATCATTTTTTAAGCAAAACTCTACTAATGGATACTTTAACTTTTGCCCCTCTTCGATCCCTAATCGTTTCGAAAAGCTTCCAGCTGCATAGTTTCGGACTATGACTTCAAGGGGAATGATGTTGACGCGCTTTACAAGTTGTTCGGTTTCCGATACCTTCTTGATAAAATGAGACTGAATCCCTTTTTCGGCTAGCTTTGAAAATAGTAAACTTGTAATCTCGTTATTCAAGCGTCCTTTGCCAACAATTTCTGCCTTTTTCTCGCCGTTATAAGCTGTTGCTGAATTTTTGTATTCAATCCAAACGATGTTTTCGTCATCCGTCAAATAAACCCGTTTCGCTTTTCCCTCATATAACAGATCTTTTTTCCCCACTATTACCGCTCCCTTAACGAGAATATTAGAAGTATTCAGTCATGCTATCTTGTAGAAAGGCAAGGAATCTTGCCTTTCTCGTTTTTATAGTCCAAGTCGTTCAAAAATGGTGTCCACATGCTTTAGATGATAGTTATAATCAAAGCAGTCATCAATTTCTTCTTTATTTAGCAGGGCGGTGATTTTCTCATCACTTTCTACTAAACCTCGGAAAGCTACTTGCTTCTCCCAGGCCTCCATGGCTCTTGGCTGGACGGTATCGTAAGCTTCCTCACGCGCCATTCCTTTATCAATCAACGCAAGCAGTACACGTTGGGAGTATATAAGTCCAAGCGTACGGTCCATATTGCGTTTCATGTTTTCTGGATAAACGGTTAAGTTTTTAATGATGTTCCCAAAACGGTTCAACATGTAGTTTAAGGCAATCGTCGCATCCGGTAAGATAATCCGTTCTGCGGACGAATGAGAAATATCACGTTCATGCCAAAGTGGAACATTTTCGTAGGCAGTTAACATATGACCACGAATGACTCTGGCCAACCCCGTCATATTTTCAGATCCAATTGGATTACGCTTATGCGGCATGGCTGAAGAACCTTTTTGCCCCTTTGCAAAAAATTCTTCTACTTCACGTGTCTCGCTCTTTTGTAGTCCACGAACTTCCACAGCGAACTTTTCGATGGAGGTTGCAATTAACGCAATCGTTGACATGTAATGAGCATGTCGGTCACGCTGTAAGGTCTGTGTCGAAATAGGTGCAGCCTTTATGCCTAGCTTTTCACACACATATTGCTCTACAAATGGATTGATATTTGCATAAGTCCCTACAGCTCCAGAAATCTTTCCAAATTCTACGCCATCCGCAGCTTGCTTAAAACGCTCGAGGTTCCGCTTCATCTCTTCATGCCAAAGGGCAAGCTTCAACCCGAACGTAGTTGGCTCTGCGTGCACGCCATGAGTTCGTCCCATCATTACGGTATATTTATGGTCTTGCGCTTTTTGTTTAAGGATTTCAACAAAGTTCTCTATATCTTTTAGTAAGATTGAATTGGCTTGCTTTAACAAATAAGACAATGCAGTATCTACAACATCTGTAGACGTCAATCCGTAGTGAACCCACTTGCGCTCATCGCCAAGGGTTTCAGAAACGGCTCTGGTAAAGGCTACAACATCATGTCTTGTTTCTGCTTCTATTTCTTGTATACGATTCACATCAAAGCTAGCATTTTGTCTTATCTTATCTACATCTGCTTTCGGAATATCTCCAAGTTCAGACCAAGCCTCACACGCAAGAATTTCAACCTCTAGCCACGCTTTAAATCGATTCTCTTCTGTCCAAATTGCTCCCATTTCAGGTCTAGTATAACGATCAATCATGGATATTTGTCCCCCGTTCTTTTTACTCCTTAGTATTGTAACCAATTAAGAAGGATTCCCGCTCTCTATCTGTCCTAATTGCCAAATCCCGCTCTCTTCAGCCTCTTGAATTCCTTGTTCTACGGTTTCTCTTAGGAGAGTCACATGCCCCATTTTTCGGTGCAGCTTAGCTTCTTTTTTACCGTATAAGTGGATTTTCCAATCTTTAAGCTCTGGTATTTTCTCTAAAAGACGAGCTTGATGCTCCCCTAAGATATTGACCATTACAACTGGTTTTAATAGATCAGTTCGAGCTAGTGGCCAGTTAGCAATGGCACGAATATGTTGCTCAAATTGTGAAGTTTCACAGGCCTCAATTGTGAAATGCCCTGAATTATGCGGACGTGGAGCCAGTTCATTTATATATATTTTTTCATCACTTGTCACAAACATTTCCACCGCTAAAGTTCCAACTAAATGAAAAGCATTCGCTAGCTTTTTAGCTTCTTGAATTGCTCTTTCTTCTACTTCTTTACTAATTCTAGCCGGAACAATGGTTTGATGGAGAATATTGTTCCGATGGAGATTTTCTGCAACAGGAAAAACCGCCACTTCTCCTTGAGGATTTCTCGTAATAATAACAGAAATTTCTCTTTCAAATTCAATCCATTTCTCTAACACACATCTCCCCTGCTCAACCAATGCTTCGGCCTTTAACAAATCATGGGGGTGTCGGATGACTACTTGCCCTTTTCCGTCATAGCCACCACGAGCCGTTTTGAGTACAGCTGGTAAACCGGTATCATGGATACCTAGGTGGAGATGGTCAATCGTTTCAATCACCACATATGGCGCAACCTTCACGCCTGCAGATTGAATGGCCTTTTTTTCAAGGATGCGGTCTTGTGTCATTTTCAGACAATTGGTACCCTGGGGAACATAAGCATGCTTCGCTAGCCAATCAAGGTTTTCTGCATGAATATTTTCAAATTCATACGTAACAACATCACTTTTTTTGGCAAGCTGCTCGATTGCGTGAGAATCATCATACGCCCCAACTATTTGCTCATCTGCCACTTGACCGCATGGGCAATCAGGAACAGGATCCAACACAACAATTCGAAAGCCCATCGCTTTTGCGGCTAATGCCATCATTTTCCCAAGTTGACCTCCACCAATAATTCCAATTATTTGCCCTGGTAAAATGATGTTATTCAAGTTCTTCACTACTTTCCAAAACAGCTTTTTTCGTTTCTTCTCTAAGAGTTTCAAGTCTTTGAGAGATGTTCTCGTCAAAAGCTGCTAAGATTTGTGCTGCCAAAAGGCCGGCGTTTTTTGCTCCTGCAGTTCCAATCGCCACTGTTGCAACTGGGACACCCCCTGGCATCTGTACAATGGATAATAAAGAATCCAGCCCGTTCAGTGCCTTTGACTGAACTGGAACCCCAATTACCGGCAAGGTTGTCTTCGCGGCTACCATTCCTGGGAGATGAGCCGCCCCACCTGCACCAGCAATAATCACCTTTAAGCCCTCTTCACGTGCGTTTTCAGCAAAGTTAAACATCAAATCAGGTGTACGATGTGCCGATACAACTTTTTTTATATAAGGAATTTCTAGTTGATCAAGAATTTCACAAGAATGCTTCATTGTTTCCCAGTCCGATCTACTCCCCATAATTACACCAACCGACGGTTTCATGGTTTCATCCCCTGTTCTATTCTTTTATGTAAAATAAAAAACCCAGACAGACTGCTATCTCTTTAGTATGAAGAGAAAGCAGTCTGTCCGGGGTTCAATGACAAAGAAACCATACCTATTAATGGTACGTTTCTATTTTCATTTCCGTAAAGAAGCTACTTCCCCTCATAGTCCAATGATTTACGGTCATTAGGTAGAAACTCATGGGCCATATCCCCATTATTATACGAAGGAAAAATATTAATTTTTATTTAATGCCAACTACATATTAACAACAAAATCTCCCTTTTGTCAATGAATAATCGAACAATAACTATATGTTTAATTATAATGTTCGTGTTTTAGTTCTTTTATCCTTATTTATGAATCGATTGGTTTCGCTTCGAAAACAATCTGTCTCCCCGCCGGTTCATAGGCGACTTCCCCATTTTTCATTACTTCCTTAAAAATAGGCTTCTCCAACCTCCGTGTTGGGGTATAACCTTCTTTGCTCATCCTGTCTAAACAATCACTTAACGTTTCATTTTCATTCACTTCGTATAACTTCTTTTTATTGGTTTTTTTCATGCTTAAATAGCTTTCCTTTCCTTACGTTCTTCACCCAAAATCCACCATGAATGGATTTGGGCTCATAGGCAATGATGAACGCCCTGGGATCCTGCTCTTTTATTTGGTCATATAACTTTAGTTCAAATCTCCTTGGTGTTAGGATTTGCATAGCCATACGATCCCCTTCTAGTCCATGTGCAGCCCAGCTTGTCACTCCGTAGCCTTGCCCACGAAGGGTTTTTGGCAAGTCCCGATCATATTCCTTCGTGATGACATTAACCATAATATAACCTAATGCTAGCTTATCCTCAATCTTCATCCCTACAATGACCCCAATTCCATACCCCGCAGCATAAGCAATTAAGTTTTGAATTTGATCTAAGTTATCCAAAACGAGCCCAAGCCCAACCACATAAATGACTACCTCTACAGTACTTATTGCAGCAGCCTGATAGCGTTGGCCTTTTAGGGTCAGGATCATTCTAATTGTAAAAAAAGAAACATATACAATGTTTATGACAAGAATGATGGTAATCATGACTAAACCATTTTCAAGCATGATTATTTCCTCCCTATGATCGTGGTGAAATATAAGGTTAGTCTTTACTTTTTTGTGGAGTTTAAACTAAAGGGGCCGTATATTAATGCTTCACTATTTGAGGGTAATTGCTCGGTTGAGGAGCGAATTGTAAACGAAGATTATCCATTCATTGAGTCCTTCCTTGGGGTTACTTTACAAAAGGATCCATATTGGTATTTGGAGGGAAAGTAGTTGTTATTCTTGTAGGGGGAATAGCCTTGTTTTAGGTAGTTTTATTCCTCTACAGGGAATAAAGCTTTATACTAGTAGGTTTTTATTCCCTAGGGGAGAATAAAGCCTTGTTTTAGCGCTTTTTATTCCCTTATAGGGGAATATATTGAGATGGTTATTCCCTGAGGGGGAATATACCTTCGCTATGGGGGAATAAAATGTAGCTTACGGGGAATATAATTCACTTTCTTGAAATTCCATATTAAGATATTACTCGCAGAGGGAATATCTTATAGTTTTATTCCCTGTGAGGAGAATAAAACTCGAGTTAGAACCAATTTTATGCATTAAAGAATGGAGAAAAAACAGCATTTAGGTCTTTTATTGCTGATACATGTATTAAAAGCTTCCTAACTCGGGTTATTTTAACTGTTTTTCATCAATTGAGTACCTTTTTTAGATAAAAACTAAAAAAGAACAGCTAATAATAGCTGTTCTTCCATTTTGCCTGGCAACGTCCTACTCTCACAGGGGGAAACCCCCAACTACCATCGGCGCTGAGAAGCTTAACTTCCGTGTTCGGCATGGGAACGGGTGTGACCTTCTCGCTATCGCCACCAGAC